>Ga0123355_10007124_pt1 | contig 16684 bp, 17 predicted proteins | sample TergutEmb28metaG_3_FD_89872 | JGI IMG/M metagenome (GOLD analysis project Ga0123355, IMG submission 89872) | Embiratermes neotenicus P1 segment gut microbial communities from Petit-Saut dam, French Guiana - Emb289 P1 | ecosystem: Host-associated > Arthropoda: Insects > Digestive system > Gut ...
TGCTGGGGTTTAAGGCGAATCGGGGCTAATCCCGAGCATCATGCTATATCAAAAATGCACTAAAAATATACACAAAAAGTTATAAAAATCACTTTGTCAACACGTCCAAAATCTGACACGCTCGACACGCTCCCTTTCTGAATCATTCTCAATCTGAGAATATCTTCATTTTGTTCCTTTTTGATTCCAATAGAAGAAACTTCATTTATATTTTTTAATCCATAGCTTCCAATACGAGCTTTATATCACGCTGAAAAATGCTATTTTTTACGGCTTTGGTTTTTTCATCACCTTTTTCTAAAACCTGATCATCTTCTCTTAACTTATTTGCAAGTTCGTAGGTCTTACGCACAACATATGCTGTTTGTGTGCAGAATTCTTTGTTTATTTCTCGCATCAGCGTCAACTCCATTATTATGTTTTATTACTTAAACGTTTATTTAATAACGATAATAAGAAACACCCATTTGCTGTAATCGCCCAATTCTATCATGTGTATTTGGATGAGTTGAATATAAAGCCTTTAACAAGGACTCCTGCGGCTCACTTGTACCAATTGCATCTAAACCTTTTGCCAGCTCAAAACCATACCCCAATTCAGCAGCATATTTATCAGCATCATATTCATTTTCTCGCGATGACCACATAAGAAATAACATACAGAATTTAGTCCATAACCAGATAATACCTGCAAAGAATAATCCTGCAACCACTATTCCAAATGAACGACGCCTAAATCCAGAAATGACAGAAAATACCGCTATGATTGCGGAAATTAACTTTATTATTAAAATCAGGAAAGTGATAATAAAGTTTCCACCACCAATTAGCAATTGGACTTCATTATGCCGATACGCTAAATGTGCTACTTCATGTGCAAGAATCCCTTGAATAACATCATCGGGTAAACTAAAAAGCCCTTCAGTAACACATACGGTTCGTCTGCCGATTGCATACGCATTAGGTTCAGGAGTATAAATTACTTTTAAAACGATTTTATTTGTAAGATTTGGTGTTTTCCTTTTTGCCTTGTTGTAAACTATCTCTAACAACGGAATCATCCGTATTTTCATGTCAACCCTAGTCATTTTCCTTGCTCCAACCATAAGGCAAAGCATCCATTCTCCGAATGAGGAAAATGCAATAATAATTGACAATACATAAATACCAAATATTATTAAAAGATATTCAAAACCAGCCGCAACAAAAATGCCTAAAATAATAGATGCATTAAGAATAAAAAATATTATTGTACCAATGCTTGATTTTTTGAATATATTTTTTATTATATCTGAACCCATTGTTTTTACCATCTAATTTCTATTTTTGAATACTTTCGTATTCTATATAGAGTTTTTCAAGTTCTAACGCATTATTATCATTACCATAATCGATGAATCTTAAATATTCATCATATTCACTTTCAAAGAAAGCAAGTGCTTGAAAGTTAATATTGCGCTCGTTCAATGAAACACTTTCATCTATTCCAAATTCCAAATCTTCTATTCCTTCTTGAGTAAGCATATTTTTACTGTTTAGCCATGAGAAAATATTTTTAAAATGTTGTAATACTATGTTTTTAGAAATACCAGCATCGATCTGCCAAGATGCTTTATCAATAATTTTCATTTTTAATTTCTCCTTTCAATTCTAGTTTGAACATCATCAGGAATTCTTACCAAATATTCATCATTAATTCTCAAATAATTACCACCTGCATTTCGAATCCTGATTTCTTTATCAATTTGTTCTGTTTTATCTGCTGTCTGTGATGTTACCTCTATCATATCAATTATTCTTCCATCAATGTTTATAACAAAATCAATCCTTCTTCCTTCATTGGTGATAGGATCTCTTGCTCTTAAACCATCTTCATTCCTTAGTGGAGCTTCATTTATTATAACATATCCTTCACTTTCTGGATATAATCGCAACAGTTCTTCTTTAACTTGCATTTCACGTCGTAGTCCTTCTACCTTGTTTTTAATCGGAAGTCTATATGTTCCATTAATGCTTGATGTCCCATAAAAAATCACTGAGGTATTGTTAGTTGTGTTTGGCAAATTTTCTGAAATATTTGTACTTTCATATTCTTCTACTGCCACTGTAATTTTATCCAAAGCTTCGAGGCATGAATTTAATTCTCGTATTGCCTTATTGATTGATAAATCACATTCATTAACAATATCACCGAGTTGTCGGTATTCAGAATCATTCCAATCCTTACCCGCATCCATATATTTACGTTGCATTTCTTTACATGAAGTAGAAAGCATTTGTATAACTCCATTGCATATATCCATAGAGTTTCTAACTATATCACTGCTAGTATTTACAGCACTCAATCAATTTTACCACTTACAGTCAAGGTTTTTAAATACCTATTCAATTCAGAAGCATCTGGCATTATATAAGGCTTGAATTGGAAAGCGCTTTTTACGCCATCAGAATAGTAGACGGTATTATCTCTTAATCCTGAAACCGATACCCCATCAATCAAATTGTCGGCATCATTATTATTTAATGAGAATATTATACGTTCGGGAAATTTTGATAGCACATTTTCACCATAATACATATTTTCTTTGACATTTTGAAAATCCAATGATGAAACTATAAAATATATTCCATAATTCGAACCATCGTCAATTAACTTTAGTAACTTTTCTGATATAGAGGGCATAGAACCAAAATTACCTGAAACACCAAAATCTGCAAATTGCGGAGAAGGATTAGGGGCTGCATTATCAACAAATTCGTTTTCATCAATAGATTCGCCTTTAAGCATTGTTTTTATAATATCGAGGAATTGAAGGTTTTTAATAACGATTAAAGTTTGTTTAATTTCACTATTCTTCTTTCTATCAATATATATTGAGTATATCTCATTGATAAAGCTGATAATTTCTGCTCTGTTTTTTGCAGTTTTAAAACGTGATGTAAATCCAGTTAAACAATCATAAATTGCAGAAGAAACACTTTCACCAATAAGACTTTCTCCATCAATGCAGTAGATATTAGCATTGCTATTTAACAATGTTGATAACGAACAAAGATTGGTTAAATTTTCTGCCATTTTTTCATTTGCTCCGCAGATTAAAAGATTATGTCTTCTGCGGCGGTCGAATATCATTACAAAAGGAGGAGCCACTTTTATTAACGTACCCATATGCATTTTAATTACAGATTCTTCCGCAATACTAATATTATTCTTAAGTAGATAATCTTCAAATAAAACAGTTCTATTGCCTTCAAATATTTGCATTGATGATGTACTTTCTGCGAATTTTTCAGAAATGTGCGACAAATATTCTGTTTGCATATTTTGCGAACAATAAGCAACACGAAAACCATTGTTTTTCATTTCTGTATAATCCATATTAATGACAGCTGTTCCAATAGGACCTTTCATCATTTCTAAAACCTTATCACTGTTTTCATACCCAAACAAATAACGCACATCATCCTCGCCGCATTTCATTCCAATTCGAATTCTCATTTGTTCAATTACGCCTTTATCCAAAGTAAGTCCATTGATAACCTTAGTTGATTGTGTTGCCATCAGAAGATGAATGCCGTAAGACCTACCTTCTGTAACTATCCGTTTAGTTAATTCAGCACAGTTCATTGCAATTTTGCGATTAGTAGAATCATTATAAAGAATCTGGAATTCATCCATGATAACTAAGATACGAGGTAATGCTTTTCCTGTTTTATCAACATAATCTTTTAGCTTTGATTGCCCTGCGTTTTTGAATAATTCACTTCGGCGTGAAATTTCATTAACTAAATCCTCTAAAATACTTTCTCCAAACTCTTGCATTGCATCAATCGCTAATAATTGGATATGCGGTAACTTTGTTGATTCATATATCTTAAATTCTGTTCCGCCTTTAAAATCCATTAAATATAAATGTAATTCTTCGGGGCTATGACATAACATACTGCTCATAATTAATGTATGAAGCAATACTGTCTTGCCAGAGCCAGTAGCACCTGTAATTAATCCATGATGCGACGATCCTTCCCCTAAAACAAAATTTATGATGCTCTCTCCGTCGCCAATCCCTATAGGAATAGACAATCTTTCTGCTGATGAGGCTGTAAAGAATGGTGTGTTTATAATATCCTCAAAAGAAAGTCCTTTTTGTTTCATCGCTGTATTTAAATTTGCATACTCTTGTATAAAAGTTGCAACTCTTTCTCTAGATAACTCCGGTGCAATGTCAACAGGCAATCCATAAGGTTGAAGAACATATTTATCTGTATATTCCACTAAAGAACAATGTTTTTTAATTTCGTTTAAATGTTCATCTATACTTTCGTATTTTGAAAAAGTTATATTAGGATTATTACATATAATTGTGTAAATGCCACATTTACTGCCATTACTAAGAATATTTATTAATAACTCAATATTACGACTGTCAAAATTTCGCGGAAAGTCAAATATTATCAACAAAGTTATCGGTTCAGCCCGATTAGGAGTATTTGCGTTATATTCAATGATATTACTATAACGATTACCGAGCTTATCCTGTATGAATTCATCGATATATTTATTTAATTTTTGAAGCCTTGCTAACATTGCATCTTGAGCTGTATAAATATGAGTGTCAAATATTTCCGGCATTTTTTGGCGAAAATCCAAGAAAGGCGTTATACTGTTCCCACGACGCTCAGCATCAAATATACAAAAATTTATTTTTCCAACAGGTAATGATGATAAAAAACACCACATCAAGTTATGAATAAATTTCCCCATGTATTGCTGTAATGCTTCAGGATAAGTTAACAATAAATTGCTCTTCTCATTCAAATTGAATATAGCAGGTAAATTGAATGAATCTGTATTTGGTAGAGATAGTTCTTCTTTTAACAACATATTAATCGCAGGATCACCTATCAAATTCAAAGGATATGATAGAGTCCCCACTGGTATTGATGAGGGAAAAGAACCGTCCATTACTTTTACAAAACCTAAAGAATCATCATATTTCTCAAGGCTATCCTTAATAGAAGTAATAACCTGATGTGTTTCATCTGGGTTTTTGCTTGTTATTAACTCCCAAAGAGCAGGATCTAATAAAGTAATATTGCCTTTAAAGCTATAATGAAGAAGTAAATAGTCCATGATATATTTTGATAAATCATTTCCTGTAAGGGCTTCATTGTATGTTACTCGCAGATTATAATATAAAAACATATCAACTGCTTGCTGAATAACAATACATCCTTTTTCATGGAAAGGTGGTACTGAATTTTCAGTTTGCCTGCTTGTTGTCGAATTAAACCCTATAATTGTATAAACACCATGCTCGCTGCCATTATCAATTATATTATTTATTAAAGCTACATTTTTACGACCTAATGATTCTGGTGAATCAAATACAATTAACAACTTTATTAATGGAGTTTCTTCAAAATTCACCTTCGGACTATCTTTTATATGTACCGCAAGCTTTTCAAGAGTATTTCCTGCTTCGCTATTTGATGTTATTATTCCGTTATTAAATAAATCCGGAAGCATCTTAGAAAAGTCAGCAAATAAAGATCTATTTTCACCTTGACTCTCCGTGTCAATTACATGAATACTTAAATATGTAACTGGAACAGCCGATATAAAACTATGTATAATCGAGCTTATAAATTGTTTTTTTAACTTTTCGTCCTGCGAGTATTTTATAAGTAAGTTCATATTATTTTTTAATGAAAAAACCAATGGAAACCGCAGCAATTTGTTTTGCGCCAAGATTGCTGAACATTTATCTTTAATTAGTGAAAATAAGATATTCGAGCTTACAAATAATTCTAATGGGTAATCTATAAACCCTATAACAATTGTCCCATCCCAAGTTTTATAAGTTGAGCATATATCATAAAAGTTTTTTTTGTAATTCTGATTGATTTCTTTTATGAAATGTAACAAGTTATCTGGCAATATAACATCTAATTGTTCGCATATTTCATTTGCCATTACCTCTACATTTTTTTCATATCGTGCATTAACGATATCTAGTTCTGTATTATACTTTGAATTAATTTCTGCAGCTTTTTTGTTATGGCTTTCCTTATCTATTTGAGTAGAATCATTAATAAGTTCAGGGATTACTTTTTTGATTTCCTCCATCAATTTTCCAAGAGTATTTTTTAAAACAATCAATTCTTCATAATCTTGCTTGCGTTGTTTTGAAAAAATATAATTAACATCATTTATTATAGCCGGCAATATTTCCCTTGAATACTTTGATGATATTTCCTTATATTGTACTTTTGCTTTTTCCAAAGCTACAAATATATCTACCTCATCAATGATAGATGCTTTTGTTTCTTGCGCTAACTCTTCTTCTTTTTTTACCCTTGTTTTAATATAATATTTATCTGTATTTGCAAGAGAGGCATCTAACGTTAAAACTTCCTGATATATTTTATCAGCATTTTCTTTTAACGCTGTTGCTTTTTTTCTTGTAACAGATGTGTTATTCTCAAATTCTTTAGACACTCTTTCCATGAATTGGTTATATTGTCCTTCCAAACGATTCTTAGAATTATTAAAATTATCCCAAAGCTGTTGTATTTTTTGATCTGATTGTTCTGCGAAGGTATTGATATCATTAATAAGCCTTAAAATTGTTTGATATGTGATATCCATGGATTAATCTCCTTTGTTAATTTCTTGCTTTTTTTCGTATTTGCATTTATCTCCGCATTTTTTTGAAAATCCTACTTTTAATGATGTTGTAACCTGCAAAGGATAACTGAATATGTCTACCATTTCGCCGCCAATTTCGGCATTGCTTGTATTACACACCAGTGTATATTGAGTAAGACCGTTTAATAATCTAGGAATATAACCATCATTATTTATATTCAATATATCAAGTATTAGCTTTATTCCAATTGATGTTACAAAGTTAATATCAACAGATATTCCTGGTTCAAATTTTATTCCTTCTGTTTCTTCCTGGTTCGAATAAACATGGTGGTTAGCCTCTGCTCTTACCGATAACTTACTGCCATCTCCTAAAGCACACTCATAACAAGGCATATTTTTCCCGTAAAGATGATAAAATATTTCACCGGCAAATGCACGTTCCCAAAATCCTATAGATATAAAAGATGATTTATAGTAAATACTGATCCTGTTAGTATATACATCAGCCATACGATTATCTGCACAGCCAACAAATATAGTATTTCCGGCATCGCAGAAAGAATCCAACGTTTCTTTAGGAAGATTTTGGACAATACCTTCAAATGTAATTATATTTGCGCTTGGATTTATATTGAGTATTTTGCGTTTAAGTGCATATACTTTATAATCTCCGACATCTTCAATTCCGCACTGATGACGGCAAATATTATGATATTCAACAATATCGGCATCAACCAAAATATAATTTTTTACACCTGCCCGTGCTAACTCTAAAGCAACCAAGCTACCAACTGAACCACAACCTAATATAATAGCACGCTTTTGAGCCATTACATCGGATTCAAGTATCCCTTTATTACGAGAAAATATATTTTGATACAGACTGTATATTTCGCTTCTTATTCTTTTGCCATAACTATAAAAATTAATACCATCATCCGCTATAACACCGCATAGTTTACTTTTATTAGGAATGCTATTTGTTGGTAGAATTATGCCAAGCAAATCTCCTCTATCTTTTAATTCTGGAGGAAAGACATTAAATATTTTTGATTCATTAAAGTATCGCCCATATATTTTACTTTGGGTTTTGCTATTTGATTGAACATCTGATATAAAAACTGTTTTTTCTATCGTTGGTTTTTTCATGTTTGAACTCCTTGTTTATCTTTTCCAATACCTAATGCGTTCAATAATCCTGATTTAAATGAAACATCCGCAGGAACATAATCTTTTAATAAACCTGCAAATAATCCAGGAGTATATAAATAACAAACATTATCGCCACGAGAAAAAACAATTTGCTTGTCTCGAGCTATATACATAAAATAAACCTTTGTAACAACATTATCAGCTCCTTTATGTGATAAGCACAAAACACCTTTATTTTGTTCAATATTTAGTGCAAGCTTGCGAGTTTCTGTAAAATAGTTAATATCATCTAATAATGAATCTATTAGAAAATCTCGATAGTTCTCGGCTTCCTCAAAATTGTAATCTTCTTGAGATAATGTTACACGCTGCAATTTATCTTTAATACCTTCAAGTAAACGTATAAAATCTACTTTTGGTTTTTCAAATGAAGGTTTTACATTGGGTTTATTTGAATATCCATTAATGTATTCTAAAGATTTTTCTGCATTCTTTAATTGAAGTAAATGCTCGGGGATTAAATCATCTCCGACCTTATATGTAATTTTTGTATACTTAAGCGGCATTGATACATGGTATGGGGTTATTCGGAATTTAGGATCAACATTCACTAAAACTGAAACTGCACCGTTCGGAGATAGCTTAGCATATTCTGTGTTAGTCCCGTTATCTGTTGATGAAAATTCGTCAAAAGAGCCCGGATGCCTGTGCCAAAGCCCAATTAATGTCAGCTTAGCTTTATACATCTGAACTAATTTGTTAATTAAATGTTCTGTATAATTTTTGTCGTATTCAAAGTATGCAACCTGAAAAATCGATTTTGGACCAGGATCGATTGCTTCTATCACATACCAATTACCGTTCTCATAACAACCCAAAAAAACACCGCCAGTTTCGGTTTTTATTTTTTCTGATGTTTCTGATAATATTGCTAGATATGCACGATTAGAAAATATTACTTGCATCGGTTCCCTCGGATATATAAAAAACATGCAAGTTAAAACCAATTAACTTTTTAAAATTTTAACCTGCATATTTTCTTTTAATAAACACCTTCTATTGCAACATCGTCGCTTACTTCACCATTAATCCACATTTCACAAAGCATTATCCATTTACAAGCCCAGCTTAGAGATGAAGCAGCAGATGTAGAACGCGATTGTGTCGCTTTAAAATATTTTGGATCGGCAGTACAAATAAAATATTCTTCGTTGCGTCCGAAGTTAGCACGGTAGACATGCGGAAGCCCTAACTGCAATCCCTTTTTGTTACTACGAGGCATGGAGCTTGCAAGATCAACCAATCGTGGCTTAACTGGCAAGATTTGAATTGATCCACCATAATTTTGTGCTTGAGGGTGATCATTGGCATAAATCAACATCAAATCCCAAACCAATCCGTCTTTTCCGGTAGGTTGAACTTTTCCGCGCCAATATAAACGACCTGAACCGTCCTCAAGTTTATACAGTTTAAAAGATGGAAAAAATTTTGACATTGCCATCTTTTCAGCATCCAGCAAATCAGGGTCGTTTTGATACCAATAAAAAGCCATACTAACTCCTCCTCGCTAATTTTCCGTCAGGTACTTGGATTGCCGTATGCCCTTGTTCTTCCGCTTCACTTTGAAATTCTACCTCACCAGAAGGTGTAACGACAACATCTTCACCACCGCGCAAGGCTGCTGCTAATGCGCGGCGTCTAGCTGCAACAGCATCTTCGTCTGCTGCAAATATGCCGTTAGGTACATTAATAAAATTTCTAATCATTAAATTTGTCTCCTAATTTTTACGGTTGATCACCGCTATTGAACTTCACCATCGCATCCGAATTATCATGTTTCATAGCTCGTAGCCTTTTGCGCCTTGACACGATGGTTTCCATATCCTTAATGTCCATTTGCGTAACGTTAAGGGGAATACCCAAAACGATGTCCTCTTGTTTATGCTGATTTGATCCACCTTTTACTCTCTCGATTATTTTAGTGATTAATGTTTTTTTCTTTTTTTTGATAACACTACTCATATATAACCGCCTATTTATTAACCGGTAATCAAACTGGTTCATACCAACAGGTATGGTCTCCCTATCTTATGCAGCTCTCTGAGCAATTCTTCTGTCAAAGCTCCTAATAATTTCACCGTTTGCAGCGATTTGGACAGCCCCTTGACGAAGTTCCGCTTGAGCAGCACTTTCACCTTTACTCATTACAGCATTTGCGTATATATTGCCATATAGTTCACTGCCTTGAGAAGCAAGCGTAGCCAAGTCAAAACCAGCATTTTTTTCCATAGTAAGCGTATACGCAAAATAATCTCTCATTTCTTGGAGGATACGTGCATCGCTTTCTAGGATTTCATCAGCTTGCTTTATTTGATTAATGCGTTTTATAAAGCGAACAATGGACATGATGGGACTAATTACTATCATAACGCCGCCAACTAACCATCCGTATTCCATAAAACCATTGAAAATAGTACCAAGTGAAGCGCCAATGAAAAGACCAAAAAACATACCTGCAGGACCACCTCCTGCACCAACAAAGAAACCAACTATTGCACCTATAATCATCCAAAGGCGTTCTTTTTTTACTTGTTTTTTAAGCCATTCGATTTCAGCTGAGTTTTGTTTAACCATTTCCTCTGTACAATCAAAACAGAGTGCTTTCCCTGCACCCATTCCAGCACCATAGGAATCGTAGCAATCTCTGCATAAACCTTTACCACATTCTTTGCAGTTTGCTACCGATTTTTGTGAGGGGTGGTGATAACAAGCCGACATACCTGCTAAGCTATCTACCAAATTTATTCTACTTGCCATGTTGCATATTCCTTCTAAATTTAATAATCATCTTCCACTCACTTCTGTAAGAAAGAGCGAAGGCGTTTTCCAACTACGAGCAGAATTAAAACAGCAATAACATAGAACAACAGCACTGCGCCAGGAACACCGGCATTTACAGCTACACTATTTCCTAAATTCAATACAAAAAAGGTCACTGTTCCGCCGATGCCAAGAATGGCACCAATTATCATAACGACTTTAGTCATTTTACTGTTCTTTACCAGCAAAGCATTTGCAAGGTTTTGGTAAATTTGGTTTGTACTGCAAAATGCAGATTTAAACGCCTTAACACGCCCGAAAATACCGATGGCAGATATCCACCCGAACAATGGGAAACAAGCGGTTATGTACTTTTTGCCCAACTCGGCACTTAGTGCATCCGCATTTTGTTGAGGAACCTTTCCTGCCTCTTGGATATCCGAATTAGCGGTGACAATCAATTCTTCCATCGTTTTAATATGTGCTGGAATTTTGTCTATTGCGGCTTGCAGCTTGATCAAGTTGGCTTGTTTAATTGCATTCTCCGCTTTTTCTAGAGAAAAACGATCCATTTCACCTTTCACCAGACTATCAAGACTTTCTTCACCAAGTGTGCTGATAAGATTTTTACGCAAAGTGGTTACCGCCGATCGTCCGTCCTTCTGATAGAAGTCATCGATGATCGCTTCATCTAATAACAGCACCGAGAAATGATCCTGTGAAATAATATCATTTTTCATTTCTTCGACATTCGATTGCATTGAAGATAGCAGTGTTTTAGCTTTCTGGTCTGTACTGACTCCAGTTTTTGCGAAGTCACTAGCGGCTGTTACTGCTCCTTTTGCCTTTACGACGTTCTGGTTCAGAGCAACAACAGTTTTATTGATATTACCGATTATTTCATCGAGTTGAGCCGGATCAACGATACCTTTATACTCGAAAGTTGTGTTTATCTGTTCTGTAAGAACCGTATCTATGGGTTGTTTTAGGGTAGTTAGTTGAGCTTGATCTACAGAACCAAGAACTTGTTCCACTTGTTTGAATATTTCTGCGTTTGTTTGCACAAGTTTTAGGTTTCGTTGATATAAATCCACTAAGTATTTTAATATATGATCATTAGCACATAGCGTTGAAAATATTTGATTGACCTCAGCGATGCGCTCGCGGCAATCCTTTCGCGCATCGTTATCTTCAATCAAGTCCTCGAACATCGCGTAAATTCGTAGTTCAATCAAGCAAATGTCGATTGCCTCAAATAGATCTTGGGTATTCTGACTACCAGACATCTTCTCAACGATTTTCGTGCAACGATCAAGCACAGCAACAATATCCTCATCTATAACCGCAAGTGCTTCTTGTTGAAGTTCTTGTAGCTTTTCCTGTGCCTCTTCAACTGCTTCTGTGTGTTTGTCAATCAAATCATCGCGTTTTTCGTTTGCACTAGATATTTTATTTATATAACTGTTAAACATATCGGCGGCATGATTCTGTTTCTCGACAGCTCTAACGTCTTCTCTATCGAGAAGGAAGGTACTTGCCTCGCTCTTCCATCTTTTTTGCTCTCTTGCCATATCTTCAATTTTGTCTTCTAGTTGCTGAATATCATCGGAAATCCGATCTACCTTAGCTTGATAACGCTCCATTTTTTGATTGAGATTGTTTTTAGCCTTCTCATACTTGGGGCAGTTGATGAAACTTGGAATATCCTTCTTTTCAACTTTCGGCATCTTAAGCGGATGTATGGTACTCAGTTTGTTGTAGTCAAACAGTTGACCAATTTCTTCTTTCGATTTTGACATAATGTACTCCTAATTTTTTTGTTTTTTTATATCTAACGGTAATTCCGTTTAGATTTATGTTAAATTGGGTGTTTATACCCTAATCAAAACTTAACTCTGTTGTATGCATCCAATGATTTCGCCAACTTATCAAGATATGGCAGTGCAGCTTGTAAAGTGCTAATTGGTGATTCTGCCAATCTTTCTATCTTTGTCATTAAATCTCGATATTGATTTCCGAGATTATCATTCCAGCCTGAAGCACTATTTCTTGCCATACGAATATTATTTACTGCTGCTTGAATTTCTTTTATTGCATTGCTTATGTCTGCTTTAACTTTCCTGATAACTTCAGGATCTGATTTTACCATTGGCATTATTGTTCTCCTTATTTATAAGCTCGTATTTTCGTATTCATTTAACACTTTGTAAATTTCATCAAGCTTTTTAACTCCATCGTTTAAATCCTTGATTGGATTATTAAGTTCAATCGCACAGCCTTGAGCTACATTGTGAAGCTGATTAAATTTCTCATCTTTCCAACCACAATCAGCAACACTTTGTCTAATTCTTTCTATAGACTTCTCCAAAACTCCAATGGCATTTAAACATGCTCTCTGTGCGTTCGCTATAATTTCTGAACTTACATCTACATTTGCCATAAACTTCCTCCTTTCTATCTTCAAAATTTTATTTTTTATGCACTGAGATACTCATCCACTGCAGAAATACATTTTTCAACATTCCCAATATTCTTTTCTGTTTTAGATACTACTCGTGTTTCAAACGATTTTGAAGCAGACTGCATATCTTTAATATTCCCTTTTAATTTTTCATAGACAGCGTCCATTCTCGCTTGTTTGTTTTTTAATCTGTCTAAAAGTCTTTCAGCAGAAGCAAGCTCGCTTTCAATTTTTGCTTTCTCTGCTTGCGTATTCTTAATATTTTGTTGCAACTGTAGAATATTGTCTTTCAATTGAGATTGCTCATTTTTCAATCTCATAATTTCAGAGTGGACATGCGACAACTGATTTTGCAACTGGTTAATCTGGGATTGTATCCTTTCTCTTTCTTCACCTTCTGCCTCTGTTTTAATATTTTCCAATTTTGCGATTTGATTTCTAAGACGCTCTGCGTCATTTTGTCTGGAAATTAGTACATTTTGTGCTACATCAAGTTTTTGCTCAGCAGATTTTCTTTCATTAGACATTCTATTTATTGATTCGACTGCTTCGTCGATCTTGGCTTTAAGTCGATTAATTTCATTTATTTTGTCATTAACCTGTTGAGCTATCTTTTTATTTTCATGTTCAACGGATTCTAAAACATCAGATATCTGCTGATCTATTTTTGAAGAAAAACCTGAAATATCAGTATTGTACTCATTCAAAGCCGTTTTAACTTTTAAAAGAGCATCTTTTGATACATTAACTTCAGGCATATATCTTTACCTCATTTAACTTCTTCTGCTGCAATGGCAAAAAATTTATCTATACTTGAACAAGATCTGTCACCGTTTTCTATAACCGTTTTTGAATTTTTTGCTAATTCTCCAACTTGAGTTTGTAATGAGATATAATTGCTATCATTCCAAATATCATTGGCATTATTAAGTTTTTCGCTAATTTTCCCGGTGGATAATTTAAAATTTTCTATTTCTCTTCTTAAACCTGATGTTTTGCTAGCCAATTAAATTCGATCCTTCTCTGGTTTTTATTGCACTTCTTCTTGAATTTGGGCTTGTTATTTTTTCTAATCCAAATCTCCAAAATATTAGAATAATCACAGAAACTCTGCATTGACTATAATTATATAGTTCTTTCAGGGTTTTGTCAATACGATATTCGGTTAGCAAAGCTACAATATGCGTTAAAAATGATGTTTTATGCCCGCTTGATTAAGCCCCCAGCTTTGCCGCAGCCTCGACCATTTGCTGGGCGTCGGCTTTTACCTGGTGCGTTATGTCATTCACCTGTGCTATCGCCTGCATTATCTGCGTGCTTCCGGCTCCCTGCTCGGTCATCGCATTCATGATGCCCTGCTCCTGCTGAACTACGGTCTTTACCACGCTGTCTATCGCGGTGAACTTTTCCATCACGTTGCCGGTTGATTTGGTTATCTTGTCGATAGAACCCTTGATGTTTTTCAATACGGCGCTGATGGTTTTGGACTGCTGGCTGGAAGATTCCGCAAGTTTGCGTATCTCCCCGGCGACAACCGCAAAGCCGCGGCCTGAATCCCCGGCGTGAGCTGCCTCGATAGCGGCGTTCATCGAAAGAAGGTTCGTCTGACTGGCGATGTTTTCCATCACAGAGTTGATCCCAAGAAGCGACTCGGACTCCCTGGCTATTTCCATAATATCAGACGCTACTTCATTGAGACCGGCATGGCCTACCCCGGAGGCTTCCTGCAAGTGCTTCGCGTTTTCCGCATTTTTAGACAGGGTATTGCTGACAGAACGGATGTTGGCGATCATCTCCTCGATTGCGGCAGAAGACTCAGTAATTGCCGAAGCCTGAGTCTCAAGCTGCCTGTTCAGCCGCTCCGTCAATTCGCTCACCCTTTTCTGGGCGGACTGCTCAGCCTCTTTGCTTGCGTAGAACTCCCGCAAATCGCGGCTGAAGGACATCACGCATTCCTTGCCGTCGATCGTAACGCGAGCCATCGTCTCCTCGGTGGGTATCGGCGAACCGTCCCGGTGCTTGTACATGAACTCGTAGCGCGAGAACCCGTCCCTCAGGGCGTTCCCAATCTCGTCAACGGTCTTCTGATGTGAGTCGGTGCCATCCGGCTGGCGCGGGTGGAAGCATTCGTCCCAGTGGCTGACGACGGCACTCATGTCGTGCACACCCAACATGCTTTCCGCCACCTTGTTCACCTCGACCGGGTTGCCGTGGTCGTCGTAGATTATGCAGAGCATGGGCGTGGAGTCCAAGATGGCGTGCATCCTTTCCTTGACCGCCTCTTCCATTTTCCGCTGGGCTTCGATGTTTGTGCTCTGTATGACATCAAGATTCTTTTTAAGATTGTCACGGATTTTCACCATCGCTTCCTGCACATCTCCAAGCTCATCGTTTTCTGTTACCTTGATGTCTACGGAAAAATCCATGTCGGCTATAGAGCCGGCAGCACTCATTATGCTACGGATAGGAGCTGCAAGCTCTTTGCGGGTAAACCAGATTGACACAAATAAAGCCGCAGCCAAAAGCATAAGGACAATAAAAATCATATTGCGTATAAACGCATACGTTTCAGCAAAAATCGCTGAAGTAGGAATAATCGTTACCAAAATCCAGTCAACCTCTGGGATGAATTCCGAAAGGATGAAATTGTTTCTGTCGATAGAATGAAAAGACCGTGAAGATAAGATGCTCTGCCTATACTGGGCGAGCCAAGCCTCATCGAAAAGATTATTATTCAAGACGGCTGTGGAATCGGGGTGCGTGATAAAAACCCCCTCCCTGTTTATAAGGAATATCCTTTGCCCGTTAATGAATATTTTATCCTCTATCATGCTGTTGAAAAGGCTAAAGTCCACGTCAGCGGCAATTACACCTAAATGCCTGCCTTGGTTATCGTATACGTTTCTTGCCATTGAAATAGCCAAGCCGCCCGTTTCAAGATTGATGTAGGGCTCAGTATACCCGACCCGCCCAGGGTTGCCGGTTGCCGCCAAAAACCAAGGGCGCTCTGTGTTGTTCCATCCTGCTGGGGGCGACCAGCCACCGCCAAAAATAGCGAAGCCGCCCGGATCAAACCAGGGAATAGAGCTTGCAAGGTACACGTCAAACACATCGGGCTGCGTCCTCATGTTTTGCACGAAAAGGTTTAATAGCACCTCCTCGTCAATGCCATACGGCGTTATAAAGTGCGCCGCGGCAGTAGCGGTAAGCGTAACAAGCGAGTTCCACTCGGCGAAATGGCCAAGAAGCTCCGCTTCCAGGGCGCTGATATTATACATTGTGCCGGCGATTGTCTGCTCCTGGATAACATTCCTTGAGTTGATGATAAACACCGTAGAAAGCACCAGCACAGTTAATACAGTGATAGTTATACATATCCTTGTAAATTTTACAACGATAGATGATTTTTTCTTTTCACTTTTTGTTGTCATTTTTTCTCCTTTGCCATTTGTGGGTTGCTAATAGTATGGGGGGGGGGGGGGGGGGATTGATTTTTTTGCGTGATTTTTTTTTCAGGGGGGTGGGGTTTTTGGGTGAAAAGGGTGAGAAGAATTAGAGAAAAAAGAAAAAATTATAGAAAAATAAAAAAATAGGAA
>Ga0123355_10007126_pt1 | contig 16682 bp, 2 predicted proteins | sample TergutEmb28metaG_3_FD_89872 | JGI IMG/M metagenome (GOLD analysis project Ga0123355, IMG submission 89872) | Embiratermes neotenicus P1 segment gut microbial communities from Petit-Saut dam, French Guiana - Emb289 P1 | ecosystem: Host-associated > Arthropoda: Insects > Digestive system > Gut ...
CAATGGGAGGAAAGAGGTTCCGTTCTGAAGAAGAGGTACGCCACGCGGTGCATGGGTGGTTGTGCGGACAACCAAAAGAATTTTTTTCTAAAGGAATTTATGCACTTTGTAAGCGCTGGAGGAGTTGCTTTGAGCGTGGGGGAGATTATTTTGAAAAGTGATACAGCTTTGTACCACTTCTGCACAATAAATAATATTTTAAAAAATTTTTAAGGTTTTCATTTGACTCTCCCTTGTAGTAAAAGCAACTAGATGCACTAATTTCTCAATTTTCTTTCGGAATAAAACTCTACATGTTTCGGACAGTTCCTCTGTCCATCATCAGGAGTTTCACGCTGTACACACAGCAATGGTATATGTCAGCAAAACCACCACTCATCTTAAGATAAACTTTTTGTAATTTTGGATCATTGAACTGTTTTCAGAGTGACATATGCCAGCGGTTGGATTGATACAGGATCATACTGATCCTGCTTTCAAGCTGTCAGCAAAACCTTTATGACATATACCATTGCTGTGTGTACAGCGTGAAACTCCTGATGATGGACAGAGGAACTGTCCAAAACATGTAGAGTTTTATGTTCTGCAGACCATGCATCTGATTACAGTCTTTGTAAATGACCAATTTGATGCACGATTCTTTTTCTTATATTTGTTTATTCCAATTCTCTACATGTTCGAGCAACCAAGTGCTCATCATCAGGAGAGTCAGTTGTATCAATCCAACCTCTGGTATATGTCACTCTGAAAACAGTTCAATGATCCAAAATTACAAAAAGTTTATCTTAAGATGAGTGGTGTTACTTATAGGTGGTGATAAAATACAATAAAATGGAGTGACATGTTTTGCGTAATGTTGTGTACATGACATAAATACACCCATTAATCTTCAAAACAAAACTAAATTATGCAAAACATGTCACTCCATTTTATTATATTTTATCAACACCTATAAGTAACACCAATCATTTTAAGATAAACGTTTTGTAATTTTGGACCATTCAACTGTTTTCAGAGTGACATATACCAGAGGTCATATTGATACAACTGACTCTCCTGATGATGAGCACTTGGTTGCTCAAAACATGTAGAGAATTGGAATAAACAAATATAAGATAAAGAATTGTGCATCAAGTTGGTTATTTACAAAGATGTGGAGTTTTATTCCAAAATAAATTAGAGAAATTAGTGCAGCTAGTTAGTTTTACTGTAAGAGGCTAGGATATTAGTTGGACATTGGCTGCTACAAGACTCTCATTGATATAACTAAAGCCTGTTTTTCCAGTCTTCTGTCGTAAGTCTTGGCCTCTTGAACACTTCAAAAGCTATTTGCAACTCTGAAACAGTAGCCTGCCATGCCACCTCATGTTTTAAATATTTCACATGTACTGATACCTGTGGAATGCTGCTAGATAATATCCGACTCATAAGCCGCTAAGATGGAAGAAGTTCTGTCAGAATTTACCACCAACTCTACCAACTGCAATGTCCAAACTGGTTGTGGGGACTGACCCAGTCTCCTTTCTGAGGGATACTATGGCCTTTCTTAATGAGGAGGATAAAGTGACTGGACTGGGTGTCTTGCCTCCTCATGGTGTGGAGGTTACTTCTCTTCTGCCAGTATGCCATGGCATGGCACACATTTAATATAAGCACACATTATGTTGTTATTGCAGTATGTAGTTCTAGATTGGTCTCATTTGCTCTGTAAGCTTCTGTAAATATGCCTAACCCATGTTACATTACGGCTGTACTTGGTGCTCATTAAAGTTTGTGTTGAGGGAATGACATGCCCCTGTTATATCTGGGAGTAGTCAGTATTCTTGACAGTATATGTTTCCTGTATATTTGTGTTACATCTGTCTGTCTTTACTGTGAAGTTTTCTGAGGTTATTTATAATGTTAGGTAAGTTGATGTTTGAAAAATCTTGCACATATCAAAAAAATGTGATGATGAGAATGTGGAAATTTGGTGGACAGTGCTAAATCAAGGAGTGTGTTACAGAGTGTGTCTAAAGAGTTGACATTTATTTTTTACAGTGCATGAGTAAAACTCAAATATTTCTGATAGAAATGTGTTTTTTACGTTTACACTTTCGTGGAGACCAAGCAGCAGAGCTGTTGAAAAATTTTGTTGTCTTTCGGTAATGACATAAGCTTCTGATTGTTTGATTGTTACGATGTGTTATATTCCCAGTAGCAGCAGTGTTTCACCACCATATCAAGAACGAGCAAGGAAGCGTGATCATGAGCCTGATGTTGAAAGGAAGCACAAGGCCCTCAAACCATCATGGAATTCTTCTCATGAGACCAATATGTGAATGACAAACACAAAGCATCCATGAGAATTAGAGTATCACAAAATGTCACCATATTTTCATGCAGTACTGGCCAAGTATGTTTTGTTCTTTCTAAAAGCTGTTAGATTTTCACTAAATAATTCCAACAAATGCACTGTATGTTAGAATTATGTATATTTTCATGTATAATCCATCAAAACTCTTACATGTTTTGATCTTTCTTAAATCATCTTCAGGGAGTTCCCCCCCCCATCAGTTAAGCATGTGTGAAACATAGGCCAATAATTAAGTAGATTAAAATTTTTGTCCATAAAATGTGTAGATGTTATAAATTTCTTTGTAGAAGTATGTGCAGGGCTGGTTCATGAGTTTTGAAACTCATAGTATTTTAGATTTTACGATTGTACATAAGAGGAGAACAGCAGGTTCTTGTCATGGTAGCCAGCATGTCGTGCTGGCTACCATGTATGTGACAACAGTGAACTCCTCATGTGATTTAATGAAATATTGGTTGGCAAACTGAAGGGCTTTGATGCCTTGATTAGTGTTGGAGGGTGCAAGTACTTCTAGAAATCCTGTTCCATTGCTACTGTATTATTATACTTACAGGATGAGATAAATGTCTGTAAAGTTATTATATATCATAAAACTGTTTATGTGGCTTGTCTGATGGTGTACGCAAATGTTGAACATTTTGGTTTTCCACAGAAAGAGTCTCTGTGGCATGTGGCTAAAACTCTGAATCAGATATTTTTTCAAAGGGCATTTGCAGATTAACATCACCACCACCATAGCCTGATAGTGTTATTTGTTCTTCTATTGATGGTTCTTTTTTTAGACTGTCCAATTCTTTGTTAATCCATTTGTTTTCAAAAGGTGATACTTATTGTGTTACTCCATTTGTCTCAGCTAATGTGCTGAAGTTGGGAATGTGTTTTGTGTTTGTCACTTTATAGGTATGGAAGGAAATGTTGATGAAGGTTTGATAATTTGTTCCAGACTGGGAGGGCACATTTATATATTTAATCTGGTGTTACCATCAACTGTGTCGCTGAGCTTACTGATATAGTTATCCATTGCTGTGTAAAATCTCTAATTTTTCAGTAATGATACAGTATCATAACAGCTACCATAACAAAACTTGCTGTTCTCCTGATATGAACAATTGTAAAATCTATATCACTACAAGTTTCACATCTCATGAACCAACTGTGCATTTACTTGTGCAACGAAATGTATAGTATTAGACACTTTATGGACAAACATTTTAAGCTACTTAATTATATATCTATATTGTGTATATGCTTAATTTATATAAAACACATCCCTGATAATTAGCTAAGAAAGATCGAAACATGTACGAGGTTTGATGGGTTATATGTGAAAATATATATAATTTTAATGTATAGTGCATTAGTTGGTATTACTTAGTAAATTGTTTATAAATGTATGGATGTGAATAACTTTAAGACTTAGATTTTGTTTTGCCATCTGCTTCCCACAGTTTGCAGTATGGATGAAAAATGTTGGCAGTCTTGGTTAGGGTCTTACTGCATTGTCCCATGGAAATGTCTTGTAGTACATATGAAACATGTCACTGTGATCTTTCGTGAAGTATCTTTGAGTATAAGTGTATGCTTCTGTTCCTTTTTGCTAGTTATGTTGAACTGTCATTTCAGCTCCACTGAGAAGATTTGTCATAGTGGTCTCTTGTTCAGGTATATTTAAATAAACATAGTTGGACATTGTGGGTATGTTGCTGATGTGATAATAGAACTTTGCATATCATTATTCACCTTTTGCCATGCCATTTAAGATCACTGCATCCTGATAGGCACAGACTAGTTAAAGAACCTTTTATGAGCATTGTGTTTTGTGTAATGGGTGCAGTAGGGTAATTTAATTTTACTACATTGTGTGTTAGGGATGTCACAACCTTAAATTTGTCATTTGTTCAGTTTGAAGATGGAGTTTCTGGAGAATATTGATCTTATGTTATGAATAGTGTAATGTGCCACTGCTTGCAAAGAAGGTGATGACAATTTCCTGTTACTTGTGTGGTGAACTTCTTATGCGGTAGTTAGGTACAAGATGTGTTGTAGTCTCTTGCACACTGTACGTTTTAAGGGTGACTTTCTTCAATTTGTAAATTGGAGTGTATTAGTATTCAGGTATTGTAATGGGTGAAGTGCAGTCTGTCACACTGAGAGACAGGGAGAGAGCTACAAGGTTGCAAATGAGATCTGTTAGACGTTAACTGTCGAGTGTTGTAATGCTCAGAGTCTGTGCTAGGTTGCATGTGAAATGTGAATATTAAAACAAACCAAAAGCATAATTGGCCATATATGTGTTAGTACTGAAATTCTTATTGGAACTTATTGCAGTAGGATTTAGGTGGGACTGAGACACAGTTGCGTGAGAATGCAGGAGAGACTTGAAAAACAGTTGGCACATACAGTACTATAACATCTTCAACTGGTTCACCCTGTTGTGTTAAAATAATTATTCAAATATAAGAATGTATCAGTCAACACACCTTATTAGGAGATAAGGTGACTGCATGTTTCAGCTCTTACAGTGTCATCATCAGGGCACACACAAATGCTAATCGAATAATGTTGAAGTTGAATTCAGCTTGTGTTGTAATAAGATCAGTTAAATCAATGTTGTCCCAAGAAACTTCAATAATGTTAAATTTTTCTTACATACTTTCCCTTATTAACTAATGGTATTATTTTGGGGGGCAATTCACCATCCAGCATTAAAATATTCTGAAAAAATTATCGGGATCATAACACATTCAAACAGTAGGGATTCCTGCAGAGGTCTATTTAAAAAGATGAAAATACTACCTGTACGTTCACAGTACATAAATACTGTGTCATTATACATAGTGAGTAACCAGCATCTTTACATGATGAATATGGTCATAACTTTAATACTAGATACAATACCAGTCTTCATCCACCCACCTCCAGTTTAACTAAATTTCAGAAGAGGGCTTTTCACTGTGAAATAAGGATTTCCAATCACCTCCCACCAGACATAAAAAGTTTAATGAACGATTTGGAACGTTTTCATCTTGCCCTGAAAGGGTTTCTTAACTCTAATTCATTTTATACCTTGGAGAAATTATTTAACTGTAATAGATAACCACGCATGTTGTGTGTTTGTCTTTTAGGTTTAGGTAGATTTTTAATGATTTGTCTCCTCATTTTATAATTCCTATGACAAGGATTAGAAAAGTCATCCTTGACTGTGGATGTATGGTTATTTGAAGTATCTAGTTAAATTCTGATGACTGTTCCTGATTCCTCATTACTTGATATTTAAATTTAATTGTGCTGTGTTTAATTTTATTTATAAAATGCTTGCTATGTGACCAATTCCACATCATGATATGTATCTGTGATTGGATTTATGGAAAAGAATAAAGCGATTATGATGATGGTTGCAGGAATATGCAGTCACAGTGCCAAAACCTCAGGTGTGACTGAATGTTCCTTATAATATTGTGTGTTTGACTTCATGGTGGTTTTACAAGAGCTGAAACAGCCAACCATTGTCCTAGTAAATAGTGTTGTCTGAGATACATTTATTTTGATGTGTGCGTGGAAACAATGTGTGTGGGGCAAGTATTTACAGTATAAGGTGAAATTTGTGTTCCATTAAAGCATCGTCTTTCTTGGTATAGGACTCTGTTAGCAAGTACCTGCTTGTATTTTAAGTCTTCTGTGAAATTTTTCTGTAACGTTTATAATGTATGTGAGGTGGCATGAAAAGTATTAGTATTTATAAATGAGCTGTAAAACTGCAAAGTTCCATTATCTGACATGTTGTAGCATTTACCTTCCATTACTTATTCCAGACTTCCCAGTAATTCACATACTCTATTCCAAGGTTACAGTTATGAACCCCTTCTTCAAAAACACCCCTAATTTTTAATTAAATAATGTGTCTTTTTTTATGTATTAGTGTGATTTTGTAAAATGCTGTTATTACATTTTCATAGAAAATGACTTACCTTTTGAATACAGTCTTTACTTTTACTTTCAAGAACATTTATAGTAGGACCTGAGTGACAGAGGGAAAGCTGTGTGACCGCTGTGCTGTGAACAGCCAGAGTTTACATTACCACTTGCAAACTCTCAGGGTGTGAGGCCCGTATCAAATGGGTGCCAGGAGTACAGTGGCCAGAACATGAAATTGACCACTTCACCAAAAATCTTTGTGGCATGGTACTTGCCCAGGGACAGTAACTACATGAAATGACCATTGAGCCAGTTATATTTTTCTGTTTCTTTTGTGTGAAAGCTATAAACCTCATGCATTTTGATTGATTGAATAGTAAGGCCAGATTCCAAGATTAAAGTTAAGGCGATAATTGATGATTGTGTAATCTCACCAAAATACTCGATGCCTGAAATGATATATTTGTACATGCACGTGCTTTGTGGCAGGAGAAGAGTTTTAAATGTCAGGGGAGTGGATGTTGCACGTATTAATTAATTCAGAAATATAATTAGCTTTTTTCTTTTTCCCTAAGAGTGAAATATGATGAAAGAATGTTGGAATATTAGGTCATTGCTGATCAGAGTAAAGTACTGCTGTGTTAAGTTCATTGAACTTGTTGCAGTGTTTACAGCGCAGAAACGCAAAACATGGTATGTTCTGAAAATGTAATTTGTCTCTGGAACTGATAATGTTCCATCAGTGCTGAGCAGTGTCTCGTATTGTGTTGATGTACTATTCATAAAATGCAAGGCACAGGCACATTATGTCTGCTATGTATTTTGCTATCTGGGACATCCTGTGGACAGATATTATCTTTTACATGCAAGTTCTATTCCATTAATTCAAATGTGGTGTGATGTGACACTTAAGAAGCTAATTTCTTATTCCTCACTGTCCCTGACTTCGACAGTCCAATTCCTGTGGCTTTCCAAGTTATATACAAGGATAAAAATGTTACTGCAGCAGTTACAACTAGGTACTGTTTCAAGCAGAGAGTGGGACAGGCTTTGAAGCACTTGAGGGAGAGCTAGTGCTTCTTGCCCTCCTATGTAGAATGTAACATGGGTCTAGCTATGTAAGTTGTTGGAAGCTCTTTGGCAAAAAAAAAGAAATTATGTTGTATTTATATAAAGATGAATGTGGGATTTTGGTACTAATTATTGTTTTGAAAGGAATGAAGGCTTTTAAACAAGGTATGTGCAAAATTTATTGCAGAATATATTAATATGTCCATTTGGCAGACTGCAAGACATTGGCTTAAAATAGAAGTAAAGTCTTTAAAACAGTGTAACAATAAGAAGGGTTATGATGGTAGAGAAATGAAAGTGTAGCATTTATTAATATAATCAGTTTTAGAAAAAGGTGGAAATTATTGTTACACATGAAATTGTAAACTATTGAACTTGTGTATATTATAGTATTGAAAGGTATTTTTTCTTTCTTCCCTTAATGAACTTTCCCTTAAAGCAGGTTAAACCATAGGCAAGGGAAATTTATTTCCTTTCCCTCCATTAGGTGGTAAAGAAATTGTATAGTTGGCAGTGATCATTAATACAGTTTCAAGTGAAGTTTTTCCTTCTTTAACACAGTGAAGTAAGATAGTATGGAATAATTCAAAGTGTAATACTGATCAAGAAAATGTTGGCAGCATATTTTTATTTTCAAGTGAAACCTAAGGCAAATGCTATATTATACATGTAGTAAATTGTATCACTTAAGGCCGAAGATATTTTAATTCTGTTTTAAATAATTAGTGGAATGTTTTCAGTTGTACTTGTAATCTTAAATGTTCCAAATTACAGTTTGAGAAAACTGGAAATGATTATCCTTGTACCATTTCTTATAAAGTAAACTGTTCCAGTAGTATAGATTATTGATGAAGATTGTAGTCATTCTCATCCTGTGTTGTCTTGTAAACTTTATAGTTCATGTTACACATAGCATTGGAATAACCTACCAGCTTTCATGCATGTATTCATATTATCAATACAACTTCCATATCGTCTTGGGAGCTCAGTGATTAGTTATAGGATGTCATTATTATAGTAATAATGAAGATATGGCCAACTAATATAATGGATCTATCTTCATGGTAGGTTTGGAAGTTGGTTTGTACTTCTGGTTTGGGCAAGTACATTTTACTACTTATTTATGTGTACTGCCACAGTGTGTTGTGTTACATAATTGTGCTTTCAGTTGTGAAGGTTGGGTATGTTAAAATAGTTTAAAAATAAATCTTTGTGAGAAACAAGTTTATGTCACTTATTAATCCTTCTATAATTGAAATACACAAGCATTTTATTTGATGGTCATTGCAGAAATTTGGTATGCTTAAGATTTTTTTTTTGGGGGGGGGCATAGAAAATATATGGGAAGGAAACAATTAGTAGCAATATATAAGATACAGCTACGTGTTTCGGTCCTGTATATAGGTCAAGTTCTTTGGACAGCCTGATGATGGCCTACATACAGGGCCAAAACATGTAGTTGTTTCTTATATATTGCTACTATTTGTAATATTGTTGTGTTCATGACTGTGTGTATATGTGTGTGTGTGTATATACACTCACTCACTCTCACACACTCTCTCTCTCTCTCTATAGCTTTGTATTACCGAGATTAGTGGCTGAGGTTGTGTGTGTAAGACTCATGTCTGCAAAAAATGAAGGATGTGCAGTTATTTAACTTCATTGGAAACACTGCAGCAAAACCTCCTCATATCAAGAACCTATAGTTTTATGTACTGCAAGGCAGTGTGAAAATTCTTAAAATTGTTGTCATCTTCTGCACATTTGTTTTATGGCATTGTTCTCATTTATTCTGGTCCTAATGAAGTCTGCTGAACCAGGAGATATTAAATGATAGATTGTTCAGTCAGAAAAGGAAACACTGGGTGTGGCCCTCTAATTATTGCTTCCCTGTCCCCTTCCACAATCAGACTCTTGTCATATTATGTATATGGAAATTGGGCAGAACCTGTGGTATGACCTGAATTACAGTAGGGACAAATGGAACATCAGGAGTCTGCACTGTAGGATGTTGAAATGGGTAACAGAGTATATAGTAGATGCAGTGGGAACATGGGTCACATTAGACATGGTGACATTTGTCTTTGGACAAGAAATTCACATTCTTAACCATTATTGTGTGGGGATAGAGGAATTTACACCCCTTGGTATGACAGGCCTTCCATCTGGATTGTAACTTGGGGCAGGCAAGGGGTTAATAATAGGCTTATTGAAAAACTGTAACACATTACTGTCTAAAATGTATGCATGCGCCATTGTAATAGTACATTGTACAGCCAATGTGCATGGGTTGGAAGGTGACTTTTCTTACAAAAAAGAAATAAAGATTAACAGGTGAGAGGGGAGGGTGGAATTTCTTGTTGCAGGTATATAATACTAAGAAGTTCATATAATATTCTAAATGTGTGTGCCTGACTTGAGGGTTCATGAATGGCAAGGTGTAACTGTTTTGATGTGGGTACAGGAGGTTGGATGAGGTGAGGGTGACTTTTTTTGGAAAATTTCACGCGTTTTTTTGTATGGGTCTCTCACGAAAGGATATAACATAAAGGACGTGTGTTTGTGAACAGCATGCTGAGCGTATTTTTGCCTAAGAGAGGTGAAAGTTTTTGGTACACAAGAATCATTAACATGCAAGATGGGAGGGTAAATTTTGCCATACAGTTTTTATAATCAGAATTGTAGAATAGCTGGGTAGGCATACGTTGTCTGAGAGCATACAGCTTGTCCTTTCTTACATTTGTGTAATGCAAGCATGTGATGAGGGTACTATGAAACAGCTGGGAAAATTTATATGTTAGTAGTAATCAGTTTAAAGTAATTATATTTCAAAAGTAATCATCATAGATTGCCATGCTTCAGCATTGTGACACAAATGTACTTGGACTAGTACTGGGATTTCACATAATTTTCAGCCAAAAAAATGGTTTTGCAATTGGGCAATAAATAAGCTATTTACAGACTTTAAAGAAAGCCTAGGACAGATGTGTATTATGTATATACCCATGAAACTAGTATTGCTAAATTTTGATATTCTTACACAAACTAGTAGTTCAGGAACTTATCCTTGTATTTACCATATGGAATGATGGGAAACTAAACTGGACAAACCAACTTTTGGTCTATCCTCTTAAAGCTAATTTATTGGGTGAAAACAAATACCACAAAGAGAAAAAGTTAAGTGGTCATAGGGAGGTTAAGCTATAAGTGCAGAGAAAACTCATATTTGTAATACACATTTCTGTAATTAATTTTCAGAGAATTGGCAGACACTGGAGAATAGTTGCTACTATACAGATACTGTTATTACATTGCCTTGATCATTGACACTTATCAGACACTGTTAAATTCACCACACAGTCTCTACTGTTCAGAAACTGATAGCTTCTTTAAATAGTTTCTGCTGATCAGGTGCTGTTGCTCCCTAAATAGTTGCCACTGTTTGGAAAACTGTTGTACCCTAAATTACAGTTGTTCAGATATTGCCATGCTGCATACATGGGTTTTGCTGTTCAGAAACCTATTCCCTAAATATTTGCTGCTACTCAAAAACTGTTAACTACATCGAGCACAGTCCATCTTAAAAAGTTATTAGTTCCTCAGTCAGTTGAGAAATTCTCCACCTTTTTTTTTAGGAAGATCCATTTTAATAAACTTTTATGCTTGGGTCTTCCAAGTGGTTTCTTCCCCTCACATTTCCTCACCAAAACCCTGTATGCACCACCTCATGAAGCAGTGCCCTGTTGCCTCAGCACTGTATTCTCAAATGCCTTTAGTCTGCCTCCGTTGTGAGACCAACAGGCAGAATTATAGTTCTGTATTTTTTAATCTGTATTTTTGGATAGCAAACTTCAAAGATTTTGGGCTGTATGGTACCAGGCATTCCCCAAATTTAGTCTGCTCATATTTCTTCATGAATGCAATTTTGAATTGTCAGGGTTGTTCTCAGATATTTAAACTTTGCCGCACATTCAAAAGATGTTATTTATTTTGTCCTACTTTCTGTTTGCATTGTGCAAAACTGTTGTATTCCCTCAGTAGTTGATACTGTTCAGAAATGACCGTGGTCCTTGAAACTAATTTTACTGCTTTCTATTGTTAGGTTTTGTGGCACATGTCTAATGTGTAACGCTGGCTTGTAAGGTTTAAAGGCATTATGGGTTGAAGCCGTGTCCGCATATGTTTCTGTTATCACCTTCAGGTTTCTGTTCACCCTGAAGATGTGACAGAAAGGTTTGCCAGAGCAGTAGGAGAGTTCCTGTATATGACACAGCTAAATTCTGAAACAATTTTTTTTTTTGGTCTTTCACTCAAAGGAAAGAACACATTAAGGTTATTGGAGAACATGATGTTCAGAATATTTCTATGTAAAGTGAGTGAGTACAGAGAAAATTACCTAATAAAGAGCCTCACATTTTTACATTCCAGATAGTAGGGTGATCAAATTGTGGTGAATCAGTCTGGGAAAGGGGTCTCAAGGATATATGCACATATGGACTCCTTAGCAGGTAATGAATTCAAGCAGCATTATTATTTTTTACATATGTACACAGTTTATGAAGGCATCAATTGATAGTTTTCTGAGTGTGTTCTCAAGATATTTAACTGTGTCATAAACCACTGCTTAATGTAAAAGTGATGATTGAAGGACATCTAGCATCTCCCTTCACCCCCTTGGAAATATGTGGGATAAAAGTGGATCATTAAAATTGACATTACAAAATATAAAAATGGTGTGAACTTCCCAGTCTTGAAAATCAGTCACATATGTGAAATATTACTGTTGAACACATCTACACACACGGTATGCATGATGGCCATAATTAATTCATCGTGTTTCAAATACGAATAAAACAAAGTACAAGAGCTTCATATGATCTATGGTCTGTGCATTATTCAAATATATACAATAATGGTACCAAGAGATTCGGACAGTATATATACACAACACCTATATGTTCCGGCCAACCATGTGGCCATCTTCAGGGATATAAAATGCATGGGTTAGATATGTGAAAAGTATTTTGAAAGTATCACAACCAGTCCAAAGGTGTAATGAAAATCATATAAACCAACAGCACAATAAAAAGTACAAGTTATTATGATAATGTGTTGATATTTGGGTGGATGTTAATGTGCAGGTTTCAGTAATTCACCATATGTGTGTCATGGTGTAGACAGCATGGTAAATCACTGCCATATTTGCTGTAATTCCATGAAACCATTTCTTGACATGTCTGCATGTGTGTAATGTAATGAATAAATTATGGCCATTCTGTAGTACAGGCCCCACATTTCCACCTAAATCCTGGAAGGAGGTCAAAAAGTGGAATTTGAATTGCAGTTGTTCAACATTATTGTGGGTCTTCACACCATGTAGTTTTAGTTTGTTTTGGAGACACCTTGTGCCTTCATCTTAAGGGTGAGCAAGGTGAGTGAATATGGGTCAAAGGTGAATGCTGAAGCATACAGATGGAAATGGAAGATTCTTCCACATAAGTATGACCTTACACCATACAGTGTACAAACCCAGATCATCAACAGCTGTAAAGCAAAAATACCAGTATATACATCCATGTACCGAGTTAAATGACGGGGATGTGTGTGTGTGGTGTGCTTTTGACTGTAAAGAGCAATTTGTCTTCACCCTTTGAAGATTGAACTTAAATTGAATTATATTTAAAGATACAGCCTGTAGCCCGCAATAAACACACCATCTCAGTTATGAAGAACAGTCACTGTATGCTGTATATGGAAATAATCAGTTTCTTCCGAGACCCATACAAAACACACACATGCACTTTGTGGTCAGATTCGTGAAGTGTCGAATGTTAAACCTGGTGGTAAATGCTGTAACCACTGGGCTTTTAAGGATTAAAGCAGTGGTAGCCTCTGTGCAATTCCTGAATTTATTTTTCATTATCCCAGGTAGGCCTAAACCTCATGTTATATGTAATGATCTGTGTTCAAAAGCAGTTTACAATAAAAGTGACTGTTAACTTATCAGTTTATTATAAGTAATATGTTACATAGCACTGCAGAACCGATATAATAAATGAAAATTATTTATACAAATATTTGAGATTATATTGTTCAGTACTAGAAAATCAAACAAAATTCCACTTTAAACAACTTGGAATGGAAATACAGACGATCCAGTGATTTGTCCCTAATATAGTTAATTAAAACAAGGTATTATGTGCAATGTAAAATATATCTAAATTAAGGTTAATTAAAATGAAAAAATAAGAAGTGTCTCTATCTGCGCATACACAAGTAATCTTTGTTAGTATTTGTTTACAACCATTTCATACTTTTCATATCAACTGAAGTTTCAAAGATCAAACATTTGCCCCAAAAGAACCTCTTATCTCCAGGGAAACACATCCTTTCTATTATAAAAATCAAGCAATAAGCATTAAATATTGGACTGAATTATTATGCGTCAGTAACTTATAACATTCACCATTTACTGTATATGCAGTGACAGTGAATACAATAACTGTTTTATTGTGCACCTTTTAAACAGCCTTTGGAAAGTTTTTAGTCCTTAGTTTTCAATCAGCTATTCCAGTCACATCTGCAGAGATGTCACATTATAAAGGCTTAATGTCAGGCAATTGTGCTGAATCAAAACATTAGACTAAAGTGGCACTAGATTTGGCACACGCAAATGTGTCACTGCATTATGCACATACCTGTTTTTTCTGATGCTGTTTTTGTAAATGCAAGACACAAGTACAGTCTTCACAAACCTAAATTACTGGAATTAACTTTCATTTAGATATTTATTTATCTGTGTAAAAAAAACTTGCAGTTTCAAGCAACAGGGCATTTTGATAAAATATATGTAACTCTAAAATGAAGGGGCTGGGGCTGTAGTCTCTTTTAACATTCTTATGGTACAGTTAGAAGCAGTAATGGTTTCCTAAAATACAAACAAAATGAATGAATGAATGTAAGGTTTATAATGCTAGTTATTCTTAAAACTGCATACAGTGCCACTTTCGCACACTAAAGATGAACAATGCAACTAAGTTTGTTTAGTTACTTCATTTTTCAGTTTAATTATGATGGTCAGTGGTGTATGTCACACTAAATAAAATATGGTTTGAATTACATGCAACATTTCATGAATAAAAACTCACCACAAAATAAAAATTAATTTTTGAGTACATAACAGTGTCACGCTTTATAGGCTGAAATTCGTGTACACAATAAATCGAGGTCATACAACACCTTTGCATTTTGTATGCATGTGGTCAGTTTCTTATCTTAATGCATAATGTGTAATACTGCAAAAGTCACTCATTACAGCATAAATAATATAAGCAACAATAAATATGAAGTTACTGCAGTGATTTCATATTCATTACATAGTTAAAGCACTTATTTCGTCATAGAATATTTTATATTATTATTCTCCACAGCTGAATCTTAATTATGACAGGGTAAAACTTTCAAATTGGTGCTTTTCTTGTGCGTTATCAGTCTAATCATATACTAGTACTACAGCTTGGTCTATATGGATTGCAATCTCAAAAGGCTGTTTAAAGTGATTCCAATGGAAATGATATTAAAAAAACACAAAAAATGGACATTCACATAAAACATAAATCCTGTCTAGTAATTATAAAACTACAGAACATAATACACCAAACATAAAAGCAGCAAAAACCCAACACAAAGTTATATATTCCCACAAGGGCGTGTTTCCCTGGCAACATGGCACCGGTACCGTGGCTTGGCACCGGTGCAGCTCCACCTAGTTATCGCATGCAACACTGTTAATATCCTTGTTTATTCCCAGCAACTGTATTCGGAAACTGTCATCTGCAAGAAGTGTGGCTAGACTGGTCAGTATTGCTTCTAACTTCCCTGCTTGTAATCCCAACTGCTGGCCACACAGACGGATTCCTGCATCAGTCCTTTCATCACTGGATGACATATGCTTCATGCCAAGGTACCTGTTGAAATCCACTTTTAGTCGCTTTGTATTGCCACCTGCTTGATGGAAAGCTGTGAAACTAAACGAACCATTGTCCATTGTCTCTCTGGCATTATCAGTTATCTTAAAATAGATTCCTGCCACCAGGTGTCCTTTGGTGTCCCTTGACAGCAAACTTCTGAAGTTGTACACGAGGTTTCGACGTTCAGTTACAGTTACTGGACACTGAAAGGGACGACCCACATACACAACAGCCATGGAGATGGACTCTAGTCCGTTGCGAGTTTCACGGTCACGCCATATAATGTATTTACTATCTGGTGACAAGGTGTACTGGTATTCCTTGCGACAGTGTGTTTCATCTGACTGCGTAAACCAACCTGAGAACAATTGAATATTGGAAGTCAAATATCAATATTAACCCTTCAGTGTGGAGTGACGTGCACTGTACGTCATAGAGTAAACATCACCTGTCGTGGAATGACGCACACTACACGTCATGCTGCACACTCTCACTTATTCATATATACCTCGACAACTTAGGGAGCAAATGTAATCGGGCTGCTTCGTGTTTGTTCATGAAGGAGCTGGCTCTCTTATGGTGTGGGAGACAGTTGCTAGAAACTATTTCTTCATTCTTTTCTCTGCTCCCGAATTTTGGGTATTCTTTGAATAACGTACACGGCTTGTCATGCAGCACGCCTTCACTCATTCGTCTATATCTCGGCGACATAATGAGCAAATGTAATCAGGCTGCTTCATGCTTGTTCGTGAAGGAGTTGGCTCCCTTTAGGTGTGGGAGACAGTTGCTAGAAATTATTTCTTCATTTTTTTCTCTGCTCTCGAAGTTTGGGTTTTGTTTTTGCAGTCTCTAATTTCACAGTCGGTTTTATGCATCCCTCTAACAGTGGAATGAAACTGGATGAATGTTATCGCTATCGTCATGTAGCTGAGCTACATAGCTTTGAAATGGTGTATGACATCACCCTCATGTATCAAAGGACTGTTTGTTCTTGACCGCTGTGTTCGGGGTCTGGATTTCATTTGAACCTGCAGTAAGATACAATGATGGCGTCTAGTAGGAAGTGTTTGTTGGAGGATGAGATTGAACAAAGTTTGCTAGAGGAACTTACAGCTTCTGATCAGAGTAGTTGTAGTGACGATGATGATTCAAGTGGGACTGATGATTTGACTGTAGTTGAAGTACTTAGTTCGGAATGTAGTGACAGTGAAAGCGATGATGTGCAATGTGTTACTACATCCAGTGCCCCTACAGCTTCGAGTGCTACGTTTACGTGGGAGGACATGACTAATTATGTAGGGCAAAGGGAACAGTTTGTTGATAAATATGGGCCTCAAAATGAAGCCCAAAATGAAACTCATTGTGCTAAA
>Ga0123355_10007127_pt1 | contig 16681 bp, 11 predicted proteins | sample TergutEmb28metaG_3_FD_89872 | JGI IMG/M metagenome (GOLD analysis project Ga0123355, IMG submission 89872) | Embiratermes neotenicus P1 segment gut microbial communities from Petit-Saut dam, French Guiana - Emb289 P1 | ecosystem: Host-associated > Arthropoda: Insects > Digestive system > Gut ...
AAGACAAAAAAAATACACATTACACAAACACATAAAAGTATATATCAGAGTATAGTGAGAATAAATTTTTATATATATATATATATATATATATATATATATATATGAAAGCAAAAAAATAATCTAAAACAAAAGTTGTGCAAGGAAAAATGAAATACATTTTGTGCTGGACACACTATTCCATAAGCTGTACAGGTTTCAGGATACTTGGACAGGAATTGTTGTGCCATGCATACATTTACAAACCTGTATATTCAACTTGTAATTGTAAACATGGGCCAACTACTTGCACTGTTTTATGTTATTAAAATATTTATTTATATAGAATACTTTAAAACATAAGACTTAGTTTAAAATTTGCTATAACTCCTACATGTTTCGGTCATAACTTGACCATCCTCACGGAGTGTAAAAATTCCTATAATGAAGTTGCTACTATTTTTCTTCCGGTGGTGTGGCGGCATGCATTTGTATGCTCATGCCGCCACACCACCGGAAGAAAAATAGTAGCAACTTCATTATAGGAATTTTTACACTCCCTGAGGATGGTCAAGTTATGACCGAAACATGTAGGAGTTACAGCAAATTTTAAACTAAGTCTTATGTTTTAAAGTATTCTATGTAAATAAATATTTTAATAACATAAAACAGTGCAAGTCGTTGGCCCATGTTTACAATCATAAACTATTGCACCGAACAAAAAAAAAAACTGTATATTCAACAGTCAAGATTAGTCTCTGAACACACATGAAGAATGAAGAGTACTGAACTTTTATTTAAAGTCTTTTATTCTGGATTATAATGAAGTTCCTCCCTATCTGAATTTATAAGTTCTGGTGCATGTAAGTACCTGTTTAATTAAAACGTCATTTTAAGTAAGGGTGTAAATACTTTATTTTATTATGTAAGGTTTGAATTTTTTTACAGTAGGTGCTTAAACATGGATATTAGCATGTCATTTATTATTTCTTGTGCTGGCGACACCTTGTACGTGTACGTGTTATAATTTTAATGTGTTGTTTGTTCTTGTAGCATGCCTTGTGGTTATATCTGGGTGTTCCTGACAATTTACTGTGTGTAAAAATGCACCATGAAAAACTCAAGCAAGAACAGCCCTTCCTACTTTGAAAGTGGTGCGTGGCATCTTGCATGTGTAAGGTGACAGTTTGTGTATGTGGTATTTTTTAATTTGGACAGGAGGTGCTGAAAAACCAGGTGGTGTCAAGTCACATTGCAGGAATGATGGCATCTCAGGACCTTCGGATTGTTGTTGGAGCTCTGCAGATGGCAGAAATTCTTATGCAAAAGTTACCAGAAGTTTTTGGAGTCCACTTTCGTAGGGAAGGTAAGTCCTCATGTTACCCCATTATTACTGGGTTTTCTTCCTGAAAAGATAGAGTGTGAATCCTTGAAGGCTGTTATGATAATATAACATGGCAGGTACACATACATTTGAGGTGGGACAAAGACTAGAATTGGAATAGTTGGTTCCTAAAGAATACTGGTCTTTTGCTTTGTCCACTCACCTGTAGTGAATGCAGATGGTGCTTAAGGTGTATTCTTCACCTTTGCTTTGCTGCAGAATGTAGTTGTATGTAACAGGACATTAATGTTTATATTCAGATCAGGCAGACTTATTTGTTGTCTTTGGTGCTTAGATGTCAGATGTCAAAAATTGTACTGATTGGAAGGGAAGGAAATGCCACACATGGACAAATGTGGGGAAATGATGAATGATTGAAATTGAGGATAGTAGTTATACACTTTCGTAACATTAGTTTGGGACTACAAGAATTTTGTTGAACAGCGTGTACAGTGTAAGTTTATGGTAAAAAGTCTGGTATTTATGGGTTTAGAATATGAATCATTTGTTTTAGAGTGCTGATTATTTTCATTGTATTCTTTGTATGTAATCTTTCATAGGGTAAAATAGAAATAAAATGAGAAACTGTGGATTATTTCCCAAGAATTCAACTTCCTTGGCCATTGTGTAGGAAATATATTAGAACTGACTTGTCATCAGTGGCCAAACTCTCGTCAGCTGAGAACATGTCACTAGATGCCTGATTTTAGTTACGTTAATGTGTATTATACAAGTCACTTAAAACTTCATGAAGTCTCATAGTTTGCCATGGTTTTCCTTATGGAAACACCCCCATTAGTGGAATAAGGTCGTCCTTCCCATGTTACATGTCGTAACTCATAGTGTCTCACGAGGAATGCCAGGTACTACAGTATACACACTATATTAGATGCATCTGTGATGTGCTGTTTACATGTACTTACCAGTCTTTTTTGCCAGTCTTACTCCCGCTGTGATTGTGAGTGCCTTGTATGTGAAAAAGGGGAAACAAAGCAGCTTTTTGCTCCCTTAGGTGTTATGCACCAAATCAAGAAGTTAGCTGACCCAGATATTCCTCTGGGTGTGTCTCCACCTAAGAGCAGTGATTCCACCACATCAGTGAAGCAGCAGGAGTTGAACTGTTCACACCCGCAACCAGGCCCATCATCGTCAGCCTGTAGCCTATCAGTAGCTAGCTCTGGTGGAGTAACTGCTGGCTCATCTTCAAGCATGGGCAGTGCTACCCAGTTAGGAGTTGTGTCATGTAACAGCAGTCCAAATGGCAGCATCGTTCTAGGTAGGTTGTTGGCAGGATAACACTACATGGATTTTGTAAGCATTTTTGAACATTAAGTTTAATGACAAACCTGTTTCCTAAAACATGCTATTGGTTGAAACAAATATCAGATCAAAATGATAGGGGTCTGGATCGGTTATTGACATATTACAGCATAAGCCTTTGCTTAATAGTGCTTGTATTGTGACAGGTTATGCCCAGAGTTATTTCTGCCTGTAATAATTATTTAAATCAGTTTCTTTTCTGTTCCTGTTGTTGGATTGAGAGCACATGTTTATTTCATTTGCATTTCAGTGCATAAATGTCATTAGGATGTACACAATTTTTTTCTGTTAATTTTTTTAGTATCCTCATTCTTCATTTTCATTATTTTTATTATTTTTGTGACCCCTAATGTCTTCATAAAATAACAACTTTATTCCAAATATCTGAAAGTTGACACATAATTCTGCTTTCTTGACATCACTGTTTTGATTAAATTGTAAGATGTCCTTTTGCTCTGTTGATGTAATTATGGTGATACCTGTATCCGTCATTCCTATGTGCATTGTTTTCTTGCAGTTATTGTTTAATTGTATACAATTTATTAAAAGTACCAACAAATTCACTTTGGTTTTATGTACATAGTTTTATTACATAGTGACCACCGACAGGTTTCGGCCACTCACATGGCCATCTTCTTTGTGGTAAGTGCAAGAATACAAATACATTTATAGTGTGGCAGGATCATGTCACACTTAAAATCATATAGTTTTGGTTACAATTCCAGTTAAATGGTAAAACAGTGACAAGTGTAAAATACTAGAAGTTCAAAATGGAGGCTGCACTGTATATCATGCTACTGAGCTGTTATAACTTTTTATACCTAAAAACTTTAACCTTAAACAACCTGCATTTTTATATGCAAATGCACATAAAAAGTACTCCCAAAGAGATCTGTTTTATATATTTAGGCAACAGGGAGATTTGCTACTTTTTTTAAGACATGCTCCATAATCTCAGATTTTCCACAAAATGCCATTTAGTTCATAATTATGTCTTTTTCTGTTCAAATAATGTTTTTCATAAACCTTGTACAAAAATTTAAATACTGACCAGTTGTTTAAAAGTTGAAAAAGGGCTGTTGCTATTGGTGTACAATCAACAATATGTGCTGTAGTGAAATAAGACTGAAAATGACTGTTTCCACTAGCATCAAGTGTTGGCAGTAGTGGTAGTGGTTTGGTGTTCACAACTCTGCCAACTCCAAGTCTTTCTCCAGCCAGCCCTGAGCCCAGGCGATTCACTCAGCAACCAGACATGGGAATAGTTGGAGAAGACACCCGGTCACCTAGCCCATCACAGCTGTGAGTCTTCATTGAGGGTTACTGTTGTACATAAAGTGTGGAACCCAACTTTATTTGCATGCTTTGACATGTATTTGTAGGTTCAAGAAATTTATGAAGTTGTCATTATTTTCTATACTATTGTGTTCTTCCTGGCCCAGTTCAGAAGTTACGCATTAGGCTGTTCCTTCCTCCATATAGATAAAACACAAACTGCTTAAGAATGTGGGAAGTTATAGAGTGTAGCAGGGAAGTCCACAAAAGAATATTGTCTTAGCTTTGAAAGTTGTACAGTGGTTTTTCAGTTTTACACAGTTTTAATTATGAAGTAGAATGCAACAGTAATCATTTTATTTCATTGTTCTAGACGTTTGACAGATGTGTTGAAACGGAAACGCCCACCCAAGAGAGCTGCTACCTCAAATCGCAAGACCAGGCAAGACTCTGACAACAATCTATCATCATCAATGATGCAAGACCTCTTCTCCAGAGGTATTTTATTCTGATGATAATAAGAGTTTGACTGCAGTGATCAAGGGGAAATAGAATATATGGTAGGGTGTGGTTCAGGACTGTCCTTGCCTTAAAGGCAAAGTGATTTTGCAGTGGCCCCTGCAAATATTTGTATTGCAGGTCCACAGTTCAGTGGGAACTAGTCTGATTCAAGTGACAGCCAATGGGAAGTGTGGTAGAAAAACAGGCTTTTATAGGCCGGACCTTTTTCTGATGTGACTGTATGAGTGTTATCTGGGGTGCTGAGAAACTTGTATGGAAGGTATAGTGCTGGGGAATGTGAGAGTAGCATAAAGAAAAAGGAGAGGGAAGAGTGGGGAAATAAATGAGACTAGTGAAACATAATTGAACATGATTTCACTTTTTCATTGACTAACCTTGAAGGGAACTAGTTTTGATATTGAGACTTTAAGTAGATGCATCATGCAACAAAGTGGAATGTGTTTGTTGAATAAAGATGAGTGCTGAGTTCAAGGACTGTTGCCATTGGTTTCAGCCACATCACTAGGCAGTTCTGGACGATCAACACCAACAGGTGCTAGTGGAACTAGTTCAACAAGGTCCCGGTTTGCTGGTGCCACATCAAAAACAACAAGCTTCTTGGCCAGTCTGAATCCTGCACGCTGGGGGAGAAGCTTGAATACTGGTGGTTCAGGTCTCACTGACAGGCCTTTCCAGAAGGTAATTGTAGCTGTGTCATGGTTATGTGTTTGAGCCAAATGTAATTCTGTGAAAACTGGCCAAGTCCTCATGGCTTTATCCGTGAATGGCTACAAATCATGAATTAACTGCATGAAGTAGAGTCCATTAGAGAAGCAGATTGTTGTTCAGCTTGTCAAGAAATTGCCATCTTTTAGAGAACCCAAATGTTCATTATCATATTAAGTCGATTCATCCCTTTTGTGTTTGCAGTCAAATAAAATCAACAAATAATCCATCAACATGTAACTGTTGATACTGTTACAGTATATGTTGTGTTGGCAGATTATTTGTTGGTTCATGATCATGCTGAGATCTTGCTGTGGGCCAAATTTGGATCCAGGTGATGGGTTTTGACCTTCATACTGTTGTTTTAGGATCAGGTTCATGATCATACTTACAAGGGTCTTGCTCTGACCCAGCTGATACAGTCTTCACCTTCATACTGTTGCCGAAGGATCAGTGTCAATGTTATGCTCAAATCTTTCTGCAGGTTTCTGAAATGGTTTCTCTTTAGTTTTTTGGTTTCAAATTTTTTCTGTCCCTCATATGTGGCATGTCTTGTTATCCTGGTAGATTCATCCTTATGATATTGGGTGTGGTGCTTCTTGTTACAGTGGTTCTTGCATAACAAGACCTTTTAAGATGGTTTTCTGTGTAAGAAGTTAATATGATTGAGCCCCAGAAATACTGTAAAGACGAAGTATGCTAATAGGGCATTCTTACAAGTGCATGAACATTTTTCAAAATCGGAATGTGTGGTTTTGTAAAGTGGAGCCTAAACTGTGCATTTATCAGCAGTTTTTGCTATGAACATCTGATTTTCTATTTAGTGGCATTATGCTCATCAGGAACACGTTTTTGTTGTCTGGGAATAGAAGTGATAGAAAATCCTTTTCTTCTACATTTTAAATGAGAACTAAAACTAATTACCTTTGGTAGTGCAGGATGTTTTTACAGGGGCTGGAAGTTCCTTTGTAGAAACATGTGTAGGTTACCATGCATTATCATGTCTGTATTTTTTAATTTTTATTTTGTCAGATATACTGTAATATTTCTTTTAAGGAGTCTTCCATGTCTAAGTCTTCAAGCAATCCAAACCTGACAGCCGGCAACAAAGAAAAGGCTAGAAATTGGGTTCGTGAACAAGCTGCTCGATTTGTAGAAACCTACTCTGTATCAGAGAACAGTGGCCCACCTCATCCTGCCATGAATGTTCTGTCTAGGCTTACACAGGCAATACATAAACTTCAGGCAGAGGTAAGCATGCAAGAAACATTGGTGAAGCAAGAATATCAATATAGTTTAAAGTTGTGTTTGTGAATTGATTAAAATGAGAGTCTAGATATATTTCCCTGTTTTTCAACATGTTATTGTATTTGTTGTTAGCTCTGTTTGTGGACATCATTCCCCAGCTGATATCAGTCTGGTACCGCTACATATAATAACCATGGCATGTATGGAGATGGATCTTCTTTTTATTTTTTCAAGTCTGTTGATATAATTTAGTAGCAAATTCTATTAGATTTTAATTCTTTTGTATATTGCATTGTGCAGAAGGTGAATAAATGCATTACTTAAAGATTCTGCAGTTGCAAAGGTTGTGTACCATTAGTGTTAGATGAAAGAGGATGGAGCATTTGCAGAATGATACTGACGGGAAAACCAAAGTAGTCTGAGAGAAACCTGTCCTTGTGATACTGAGTCCACCATGAATTCCCCATGGACTGGCCTGGGATTGAACCCAGGCCTCCACAGGGACTGGTCAGTGATTAAATGCCCAACCCTCGCATGGCCTGTGCCAGATAATAGAGGTGCATGTGGGTTTATTATTAGTGTATATGTGATGAATCTGTATTTTATTTGTTTCTGTTTTTTTTTTGGTGACCTACATGCTGAGTATGAGATGCTGATTGATATTTTTACTCTAGGTTCCATGTTTTGTAGTTTACATGCTAATGTTGTGCACATGCAGGCACATTAAGGATTTCATAAAGACCATTAGTAATACAGTTATCATTCTTTTGCTCATCATAGACTTTACTCAGTTTTTGAAGACATAGTTCAAGAACTAGCCTATGTGTTCTTGATCTGACCTTTCCTTGCAAAATACTGTGTAATACATGTAATATAAGAGTGCATATTTTGATTTTTTTTTTAATGCTGTTGTGTGTGCATGTTAGATCTTGTCTGGTTGGTATGCAGTTTGTGACATTCTATTCTTCACTTTTGTTATCTACAGTATTAGCTTGCTCTTCGGGGTGAGGTGTTGTTTGAAAGATATTTTGAATTGTGTTATTTGTCCAGTATGGATTTTTACAAGTGTTTGGTAACTTTTAGGTTATTTTAAGCTCATGGTTCCGTGCATCGTAATTCAGTGTGAATAAAAATCCAACAGATGCAACAGTATGCAGATATTTATTCACTGCAAAACTGCTCTACATGTTTCGGGTGTCACAGCACCCATCGACTCGCACAAACCAGTCCTGATCAGACCATGTTGGAGGGGAGTAGCAGTACAAGTAGTATGACCTGTACCGGAGGCCGCGGATGATGGGTGCTGTGTCACCCGAAACATGTAGAGTAGTTTTGCAGTGAATAAATATTTGCACACTGTTGCATCTGTTGGATTTTTATTCACATTGTTTTAGGTTAATTGCAGGAATATGTTAAAGTGTCTGTTTCAATAGTTGTAGGGTTCCACTGCTTTCAGCCACATCCATATCACTGCAGTGCATGTAGAAAAATGCTTTGTCCGTCTGTTTGTTCATACTTAACTCCAGAATTACTGAACAGATTTCCCTAAATTTAATACTGGGGAATTTTACTGAAAAAAATTTGTTGAACAGTTTTGGTTTTGGTTAAAATTAGACAAAAACAAGATAGGCAGTGTGTGTATAATATAATGTTTTGGCACATTTAGAGCTTGGCTGTCCTTAACACAGGTATCATTGAAGCCGTTTTGCTTGAATAACATTTGCAGTCAAACAAGAGTTTAAGTGCAACAATAAGTTCTCTTTTGTATTGTTGAGCATGGTTGCATAAATCCCAGGTGCCAGGTCTTCTGGGTGGCTAAATTTTGTGTATTGGCAGCACCTAGTACTTGTGAGTCCTACTCAGTGTGGAACTGGCTTCATGTTGCCCTTCTGGCACTTAGAATTTTGAGGTGGCTTCTAGATTTTTGGAAAGTTTGTGCACTGCTGTTGAGCTGCGTATGTCACTAGCAGCAATGTATGATTCTAAAATTGTTGCAAATAACGCACAACAGTGAGTTCCCTGCTGTATTGTTTGGCTGTGTATGTTACTGTCAGCATTATAGAATGTACTTCGTGTAAAGTGCTGGTATATTTGTCTGTTTTTTTAACCAAACTTGAATTTTCCTGATGGTTTTTACTGAAAGTCTGCAATATAATTTCACAAAAATCCTTCCAATGGGAGTAGAATTCATTCATGCAGATGGACAGGTAGACAGACATTGCTAAGGTGACAGGTGCCTTCCACAATTTTGTGAATGCACGTATTAAGTGGCACTGAATGAATATTCTGGTCTGCGTATCCATAGCGAAGTTCACGAAATATTTAATAGGGTAGAAGCATTTCATATAAAAGTTGCAGGGAAGAATAGAACACATATTTTTGTACACTGAATTTGTCATATATTTTGCAGTGCTTGAGAGAGTCAAATAAAAGGGATGCCATGCATACATTTTCAGATTGGTATATTGAACAATTCAATGGCATGAGTTTTGAAGTTTTAACAGTAGTGGGGTTGAGGATTCCATTCTGCTTGGATATGACACTGGCTGATCATTTCCTGACATTTTGAAGTAACATAGTGCCTTTCAAACAATGAGATCCAAGCACCCAGTTGTCATACCCCAGAAGAACAGCATCCTGCATTCAGCAATGGTTTTGAACATAGACAGGATTGCATTAGACCACGTTAAGAAAAAGTGTGTTTTACTTTTTGAATGTAGTGCTGTATCACAGTATGACTTTTGAAGCCTGTATAAAATAAGGTATGCAAGATTTTTTTTTTTTAAGCTCATTGTTCCGTGCATCATAATTCAATGTTAATAAAAATCCAACTAGATACAACAGTATGCAGATATTTATTTACTGCAAATAGTGACTTTGCAGTAAATAAATATCTGCATACTGTTGTATCTAGTTGGATTTTTATTAACATTTATACAAGACCTGTTGACACATGTGTGCATGCACACATCCACACACTTTTGTCCACACCCAAACATGCTTGCACATGTGTGTGCTCACACACACACACACACACGTGTGCATACTATTTCCTTTAGTGTGTAGTAAGGTGAGGAAGGACACTTTAATATTGTGTTTTTTGTCTGTTTGTTCATTGAAAGTATGGCTTTGGCTGCTTGCCAGTTTGATTCAGTCTGCATGTGAATTGAAGGGTTGCTTACCCTAAGGAAGAGTTTTCAATTTGAAAGTTCCAGCTGTGATGTCTTTGCTATGTGTAAAGTAGAAAACACCAGTTACCAGTGTTTTACTTGAAAATATAAGTGTTGGCCCATTGTAAATGAGCATGAATTGAAAATGTAGAGCCAATAACAATTAACATAACTGAACTGAATAGTTACACTGTGTGTACACTTTTCAGCTTCTTTATAGCATTTGAAGCAATAGTAGTAGAACTAACATATCATCCTCTTTTTCAGCCTAATGAAAGTATGGCTGCATTGGAAGAGCTGCGAAGCATAGTAATGGAGTCTGATATTTCACCATTTGAAGTCAACCATAGTGGACTCATTCGCGCCATTCTTCAATATATCACACAACCTGACATTGCAGTCATGGGCCCTCGGGACCAACGCCTTCGTACCTTTCTTCATGTGTTTGCTGGGTGCCCAGTAAGATCTGCTCTTTATTATTAGTATGTGACTTGTGGGAGTGGGGATGTGTGCATATTAAGTGACAAACAGCAAACATTAAAACTTTGTTAATTCAGTGTTGGCTGGTTAATGTAATGTGCTACTTTAAAACAGGTGTCATTCCTCATTCTTAATCCTTTGACACCAGAATTAAATGCCCTGTGCGATCTGCAAATCACATCAGATCAGAATTTAAATAGCTGTATAAGAGGGGCAATACTTGACCATTGACAGTATTAAGTGTTCAGCATTTTGAGCATTGCTGTATGGTATGGTTGTTAATGTTAGGCACCAAAGGGTTAAATTTTTTTTGAAGGGCTATTAATGTGGTTACCTCACAGTGCAGGTAATTTATAATTTCAGTTAATCTGTTGTTAGTAAAATGTAAATAATTCAGAATTACTGTGTAATTTTGTGGATACAGATTGCATGTTTTGTGTGCAGTCATATACATTCTTGTGTATAATTTGTTTTCAGCTGGACTCTGACTTCTGTGGCCAGCCTCCAGATTGGAATCCTGCATCTATGTCAGCTCTTGTTGCCAAGCTGAGTGGTTGTATTTCACAATTAGAACAGTTCCCTGTGAAAGTTCATGATCTGCCAGCAGGGACTGGGACAGGGAGAGGTGGTGGAACCAGTGCACTCAAATTCTTTAACACTCATCAACTCAAGGTAAGTCTTTATTGTTTGCATGTTAAGCAATTACTAAACCCGTTTGTGTTTGTACACTGCTTATTTGAGTAATTAAATATTTTCTTGCTTATAATAGTCTCATTAGTCAGTGGATTGCAATCTAACCATATACAATATTTATCCAAATGTGAGGTGAATTTTCTATCTGTAGTCAGGGAAAACAAGGGGCCATCTTATATTTGCATACTGATAAGAACCATTCCATGTTAAGACCTTCACTAGTGCTAGTGAGTGTCTTTAACTACTGTGTTTTGAAACATGGATACATTGTTTCATTTACACTGTTCAGAAGTCAGATGGAGTTGACTTTATTTCATACAAGTCCAGTTCATCATCTTGGTCAGCCAGCCATGCAAGTTCAGAATCAAAGCTTTTTTAGCTCACCATGTTTTTTTATGTATTTGTTAGCAACTTTATACTATGATTTTGTCCTGCATTCTTGTAATGAGACGTGAAAGTATGTTTCCTCTGCATTTGCTGTTAGCTTGACTGCCTTGCTAGCATTGTAAATTTATTTTTTAATGGTTTTTTTAAATGTCTGCACCTGGAGGTGGTATACCCAATTCACTTGCAGATCCTCCCAAATTTCTTGGACCTCCCTAATAGCCTGTTCTAAGGGTAAGGTCACACCAGTGATGATAAAGCATCTCCTTGTTGGAGGCCATTCCAAACAGCAGATGAATTAGGTTATGTTTAGCTATACACAGACACTATTAGAGGTATTTTTTAAACTCACATTATCATAAGTAATTTTATGGTTGTACCAAATCCAATGAGAACTTTGTACAGTAATGTATTCAAATTATTGTACCAACAAATGCACATTATTAGATACATGTGAATATTAAGAACATAACTCAAACATGTTTCAGTACAAGTGTACCATTTTCAGGGAGCACAATGTGCCAGGTTTAAAACCAAGTGACAGCGATGTGCTATTATTGTACAAGGTTCTACTGTCTGCAGTAGGCACCGTTTTTGATGTCACTTATGTATAAAATGTACAACTTGTACAGAGCTTTGAAATCTTATGGTTAAGATATTATAAGATAAGTATTTCTTACGTAGTAAATGTGATTTATACAGATTGAAATTATTATTGCAGTTGGTAGTGGAAACATCTAGTTTGTGGCAGTTTATGGTCAGAAAACTGGCTCCAATACATGGCACAGCATTAGCACAGGGACCTGATCCAGTTTGGATTGAGATACTCTCTAGAGTCATAAAGATATAATGCCACAAACTCTTAAGTTTCCACTACCAGGCACAACAGTAATTTTAACTTCTATAAATCATATTTAATATGTATGAAGTGTTATAATCATATCTAACTGTAAGATTTTAAACACTGTACAAGTAGTGCATTTTATGCATAAATGACATCAAGAATGGAGCCTACTACAGACTGTGGAACCTTGTAAATAGCTTGTCAGTGGCAGTTGGTTTTAAACCTGGCAGACTGTGCTCCCTGAATATAGTACACTTGTAGTGAAGCATGTCAGAGCTACATCTTTAATATTCATATTTTACTGAAAAAAGGGTTATTATACATTATACATTTTAGTTCTGTTCTCATTTTGGTGCAATATTAATGTATCTTAATAGATTGGTTGTAAAGAGAAGGCCTCCTCTATAGCATTTTTCCTTTTGTACTTGTATTTTAGCTGTGCCTAATTAATGGTCAAAGTGATTGACCAAAACATGTAGCAGGGTGGAATAAATCTGAATGTGTAAGGTTAGAGTGTTGGGTTTTGTGTGGATTGGACTGTTGTTGATTAGTTTACACACTGGGATGATGTTGCCCAAATTCGTACTACAGGCTGTGTGTAAATTGCTTATTCCCTGTCCCACTATCACTGTGTTTGAGTATAAATTTGTGGTTTTAAGAAGTAGTGTTTCAGATACTGCTTGGATCAGTTCTGCTGAATTTCATCAGTGCCTGATGATTCATAACTTTCCAGTAGCAGTAGCAGGGAGTTATGAACAGAATTAGCTCTTTAGCAGTAGAGCTTGCAGTAATGCAAGGCATGTTGGCAGGCAGTTTCCATAGGCACTGCAGCTGTTTTAGTTTTTCAGGGTGCACTTGTCAGCTCAGACTTATGGTACCGTGGGTCTTGGGATAATGCAACCTGTAAAATTGTTTCTGCAAATTGTGACAAGATTTTCTTCACATTTATTTATCCAGCCAAGGTCCTGTTTACTAACAAAAATTATGTAGAGAATTGGTTAATAAATTTTAATTTTCAGTTTTATATAATGTTTAAACAAGTCAATTAATAACACAGATTACATAAAAAGTGCCGAGTCAGTCTAATGATAACTGTACTCACAGCATAGTCTGTTTTATGTAGACGTAAATGTGGTAATATGATTATATTCTTGAAGGTCAGATGTGGTGACAGTTAAATTTTCCTCATTTATTTAGTAAGATTAGCACATGTTAGATTTTTTTTTAAATTTAGACTGGCAATTTATTATATAAACACAAGTACTTGTCACATTTGTTTAAAAGTGAATTAACTCCATATATTTTATTTATAACTTAAGTTGCACTGGGTATAATTAAATGATAGTGTATGCCTCACTCATCTGCTGTTATTAATATTAGGTATTTGGAAAAGAATTATCAACATACATGAGCGTATACAGTGTATTTCAAAAACTTTGCTTGTGACGGTTCAGATGAGAGTTTAAGAATTATTACAGTGCAACTTACAACGCCATCCAGACTGTACAAACCTAAAGCAGTGGAAAGGAGGGACAGTGAAAATTGACCCACTGGCTCTAGTTCAAGCAATTGAACGCTATCTGGTTGTGAGAGGGTATGGCCGGCTCAAGGATAAAGACTCTGGTGATTCTGATGATGACAATAGTGAAGAGGACATTGATGATACTCTTGTAAGTTCAAGCAGCTGCATCTTGTTACAAACTGGAAATATGTTACTTGGCCATGTAGCATTTTGACACATGAGTGTCATACCTGATATACTCCTGCCAACAGTAATTAATGTGGTAGATAAAGTTATAAAATATAATTTATTATTTTGATTCTGCAGTACTTCTTTTTATATTATAATGTCTATTAAGTGTGTATTTAAAAGTTCGACTCTCAAATAATGTATTAGTAACAGCAGTTCTTTATGGTATTGTAAAGCATATCGCACTTTCTCTTGGCTCCTTCTGTTTTTGTGTTGTGTATGTACCGTTTTCCATGCACAAGATTTCCATAGTTCATTCACACACCACCTGTGGCACTAGTGGACTGCATACCAAGAGGAAAAGTTTAATGTCTTACTGCATCAAAAGATTTGTGGGTTGTTTTAAGAATGTTGGAGTATCTGAAATGTACTAAAATGTCAGTGTTGTATAGAGACAACTGTAGTACATAGTGGAAAGTGGGTCAGAATGATTAAAAAATGGTTAGGTGAGTGTTGCTGGCAAAAGATACTTGGGCACTGTCAACACAAGCACCTTAACACTCTAATGCACAAAATATTTGAGGCTTAACTGCTAGTAAATTGATGTTGATCATGTTGTGGGACTGTGCTTTGAAATGTTGATACACCTGCTCAAAGTACACACTCTTAAACACTATGACATATCTAATCTCTGAGCAGGATCACGTAGCATTGTGAGAAATTTGTGCTATTCAAAGTAATTGTAACCTTTTAAAATGCAGTAGTAGCATTGTGTACCACCGGCTGTAACATTAATAAGCTTTGTACTTTGTAAATTTTTATAAGAAACTGTACCATACAGTTTCTATGATGATTTGAGACCAAGTGAGATGGGTCGAGAGATGCCAGGTAAGGGAGGTGGTTTATTGTTCCATCATAGTTTGAAATGATACAGAGATATTGATGGAACTCAGTGGTGGTAGTTGCATAATTCATCCTTTCATATATGGTGCTACAGCCCCTTCTGGGCCTTGGCCTCTCTCATAAGATGCCTCCATCCCTGTTTTCAGCTCTTATCCCCAGCAGTTGTAATGCATCCCTCTGGACCACATGCGCCCATCTGGTTCTTGGTCTTCCCACTGGTCTTGTGATGTGGAAGTTTCCGTTTAAAACCTTCTTTGGAATCCTTTCTTCTTCCATTATTATGTGACCTGCCCATCCTAATCTTCTGATTTTAATGTTCACCACGATGTTTGGCTCCTTGTATAAACTGTAGAGTTCGCTGTTCCATCTGGGACGCCAGCATCCCCCCTCTTGTGCTGGACCATATATTTTCCTTTCAAACTTGTTTAGCATCTGCTCTGCTGTTTATATTAGTGTCCATGTCACACTTCCATAGCATAATATTGGCTTGCTTAATGTTTTGTACAATCTTATTTTGTTGCTTCGATGGATTTGTTTAGATTGGAATATGGTTTGCAGGGAGCTGTAGGCTTTATTAGCTGCCAGGATCCTAGCTCGGATTTCTTCCGTTTCATCATTGCTATCACATGTTACTGTCCCTAGATATTTAAATCTCCTGACCACTTCAATCTTGTGATCTTCCAACAGTCAATGTCCTCTCTTTCCAAATCTCCTGTTCTGCACCCTTGCTTTTGTTTTATCAACATTTATGATAAGCCCAACTTCTTTTGCTGTCTCTTTTAGTTCACCATATACATCTGAAATAGCCCTCTTTGGTAGTTGCATAAGACTGGCTTAATAATTATTTTGTACTTACATAATTTAATTCATGTTACCAGGCTGCTGTTGTGATAAGCCAAGGCACAGCTCGCCACAGATTGCAGTTCCTGATAGGGGATCAGCCCCTCCCATACAATATGACTGTGTACCAGGCTGTTCGTCAGTTCAGTCCTGCTGGTAATGACCAGTCTGAGACAGATACTGACAATGAAGCTCCTTTAGGTAACTCTGGTGTATGGGTCCAAACTCATACCATCTACTACAAGTAAGTATTGTGACAGGATACACGTAAACTTGTGCTGTTTAATATTATTAAATATAAGGTTTCTGAGAGTGAATGGGTTTTATAGCATAATTTTAAACTATCCTACCTATTAAACTGGCATTTGCTTGTATGTGGAAATAAAAGGTGACCTTTAGCACAAAGAGACAAACCCTTTAAGTTTTAAATTTTCGGAAGAACCATGAATCAAGGATCATGCATTTTATTTCAAATTATTGCCGTTATAGGTAAGTTTTTACTGGCTGTATTTGAGGAAGGTGCTGGAAATGGATTCCTTTATGTCACAGAAATGTATCACATGTAACGAATGTGTTTGTTACATATCCAATTTCTCACGCTGAAATTGACACTACATTCTGATTTTCCTTCCATATTGTCTTTCTGCAGTTATAATTAGTACACAATTTATCCTTTAAAATGCTTCGCAGATAAAAATTTCACAGGTTTATATCTGGTGAATGAGGAAGCCACAATCCCCTGCATTTTATTCAATTATTATTAGCACAAACAGCAGTCTGTAAACAATGCATAGAATTGTTTGTGGTGTGAGCTGTGGACTGCATTGCTGAAAAATATCATAGATTCTCTCATAATCAGACAGGTATTCAAAAAATGGTACCAGGAAGTGTGTAATATATTGGTGTGGGTGTATGACTTGTGGGGGCATGGAATGGGCACAGTAATTCTAGTTGCATTCATAGTACACCACATACCGACATGACCATATGTAATGGCACTTCATGGATTAACACGTGCTTTTCTGCAATAGTGTATTTTACTCTTCTTGATATTACAAGTGTGGCACAGCGTCATGTATATATGTAGATTTTGCCATGTTGAATTATGTAGCTATAATATAATATACGAGGGCGATTCAATAAGTAAGTTACAAATCGTGATTGAAAAGAATAGAATGGAGATAATGACATACAAACAACATTTATTTTTCAACATAATCTCCATACAAATTTAAACACTTGTC
>Ga0123355_10007128_pt1 | contig 16681 bp, 10 predicted proteins | sample TergutEmb28metaG_3_FD_89872 | JGI IMG/M metagenome (GOLD analysis project Ga0123355, IMG submission 89872) | Embiratermes neotenicus P1 segment gut microbial communities from Petit-Saut dam, French Guiana - Emb289 P1 | ecosystem: Host-associated > Arthropoda: Insects > Digestive system > Gut ...
GGTGCATTTGATTTTGAAGCGGCAACAGCGCAAGCCGAAGCCAACAAAAAAGAAAAGACCCCGGCGTAGCTCATGCTACGCCGGGATCCAGCACAAATACTTTTCTTACGTCACCACTCTTTGCGGGCGGCATCCTTTTACTAAAGAGTACAGGGATTGGCTTTGCGTTTTCCCACGCGCAAGGGGCGCACAATCGTACGCCCCTTGCAAAAATTCAAACTATTAATTAATGACTTGTCAGGAAAAACGCCCAGCGTTTGGCGTTGCCAACCGGCTCAATGGTTTCAAACCATTCGGAATGATCTGTGGCGCGCAAGCGTTCATCGGCGATAAAGTCTCGGTACGATTCACCGAAGCCATATAAAAATACGAGATGATAGCCAAAGTCCTCGGTTCTGATAAGTGCGAAGTCACCAATGTCTCTGCCTGGGGCGAACAGCCATTCTTCAATCTCAGGCACCATCTTGTTCTGGGTTACGACTTTGGATATATCGGTGTACAGACCGCCCGGAGCAGGATCATCGGAATGTTCCGCCATCAGTTCAAGCAGCAACTCCAGCGTTGCGCCGCCTTCTACGAACAGGTCATACACGGCGCTCGCCCTGTGCATTGCATCCATATCCGCCAGCATTTCTGCCTGTGCGAACATATCCATTGCTTCCTGCCGCGCGTCCTCATCCTCAATCTCATCGAAATCCATGGCCCAGCTCTGTTCACGCATAAACAGGATTTGCCGCATTTCAACCATACGGTATTCGTTAGGATCACGTTCTATGAAAAACAGGACTTGGGTGCCGGTCGTTGTGTCTTCAGTGGTGGTGTCTCCAGACACACGGGCAGGGTCCTGGAGCCATGGGCCGTAGAAAATATTCAGCCATTCGCCCGGCAATACCCGCAATGTGGAGCGGGGGTCACCAAACTCGTTTTCATCAAACGCTAGTGCGGCGGCGATGAAATCTTCCTCGGTTTCGATTCCGGCGGCAATCTCCGCAGCTTGCACCCGGGCGTCTTCAAGAGCCTGTTCACGCGCTTCGTCGAATTCTTCCGTTGATTCGAAGTCCGCAATATTGACAGTTTCGGCCCTTACAAGGAACACCCTGTAGGAAAAATTGTCAAGCAGATTGCGGTTTTCTTCATAGAACTCCTCAAGCTCCTCCGCGGTGTAGGTGAATGCGTTCCACATATACTCGTTGAACGAATTGGCTGTGGTCACAAATTCAGTCATTGAACGGAAGACACGCTCATTCACGCTTCGTCCGAATATGCTCCGCAGATACGAGTTAAATGATTCGCCGAACATCTCCGCTTCCATCATAAGCATTTCAATGTGTTCTTCCATCGCCTCACGAGATTCCTCGCGGAGTACATAGCCATATTCCCCGGCTTCTAGGTACAACTCAACAAGCTCGGTCATCTGCCTAATGGTAAGATCCTCAAAAAAATCGGCCCAGGTTTCACCTGTTGTTTCGTTTTGTATCTGACGGCTTAACGGCCAGTTCGGATCCGGCACCATGCCGGGGAAAAGGCCGCCCATTTGGTCAAACACAGCCTGCTGATGGTTAAATATCGCGTGGGTGAAGAAAAAATCGAACTCCGCCGCCGAAAAATCCACACCGCCCACGGTCAGGGCAGGGAAGTTGCGGCGTATGTAGCCAGAGTTCAAAAACATCGCCCCCGCGAAAGCGACGACAAGCGCCACAATAACCAAAACAGTGATGATTGTACGTTTTTTCTTTTTAGTCGCTTCTTGTCGGTTTCGTTCTTGTCGGCGTTCAATTTTGCCGAAAGTCATTTTCTCGTTCGTGTCACTCATAAATATGTCAGTCCTCTTTCTGATTTTCTGTTGCTAGTCGTTAATTGTAAATCATCAATCGTCAATTGTCAAATATAAAATCCCCCGCCGTGCCGTGTAGACCCATTTATAACCTGCACCATTTAGCAGGTGGGTCTCCTCCTTCCGGCTTCGCTGCTTCCAACGTCCAAACCGCAAAATACACGGCTTGGGAGGCCTGCAATTCACAGGAAGAGTCCGGAGTCCCTTATAATAAATGTGGGTTTAAAAGGCCCATCACAAACAAAGCAGGGGTCATCGTTCGGTCAATCGCCGGATTCTGAAAGACGCTCAATAAAACTCGTATATGCCGCGTCAAGCTCTGTCTCATCGTCAATGGTGATAAAATGCTCTTCTTCACCTTCGTATACCACTTTAAGGATCACAAGGCCGTAGTCCTCGTCATCTTCATCGATATCGGCAGGTAAAAACGCCATGTAAAGTTCACCATTGATTTCAGCCGTGTCCAGATGCTCCAGCTCAAACTCATTGCCGTCGTCATCGGTAATGGTGATAAAATTATTCCCGTATTCGCCGTTCATTAAACAACCCTCCGGTCTCTTCTAACAGAAGAAGCACTGTAATCTTGCCTGTGCTCTACATCTTATCCCAAATCGCACTAAAAATCAAGGCCGCTGGTGTGGAAATTTTATCAATGATGTGTTAAAATTTCAACATGCCATAATTCGCGGCAAAAAATGAGCAGGGAAGTGAGTATATTATAATGAAGCGCCTGAATATCAAGAGGCTGCGTGAAAACGCAGTGATTCCGAAGCGCACGACAGCAGGGAGCGTGGGTTTCGACATATCCGCGTGCACCGAAGAAGCCGTCATGATCCCGCCGGGGGAGACGAGGCTGATTTATACGGGGATAGCAATCGCCCTTGAGCCGGGATACGCTGCGTTTATATACGCAAGGTCTGGCCTCGGCGTTCGGCACGGAATCACTCCGGCAAACTGTGTTGGTGTTATAGATTCCGATTACAGAGGAGAGATTATCGTCGGGCTGAAAAATTCGTCGGACAAACAGTTCATTGTAAATGATGGTGACAGGATCGCGCAAATGGTTATAACGAAATGCGAATTGCCGGAGCCGGTTATTTGTGAAGATTTGGACGAAACATCACGCGGAAGCGGCGGATTTGGCTCAACAGGGGAGTAGAAGAATTCGCTTTTAGCGTCCTGGGAACACGTGTGGGGCTCTGAAGGTTGTCAAAAAGAATCAAATGAACGCAAAACATGCGCGACAGACCCGCAAGTTATATCCCCGCGTGAAGCTCTTAACTCCTTGCAGGGGCACGCTTTGCGCGTCTGAAATAACATGGCAAGTCTGAAACAACATGTATTGCAGCAACCTACCCCCGCAAACTCACCTGTATCGCGATGACAGTCATGTCATCGTCTTTGCCATATTTCCGGAAAGCTTGATCTATAATCGTTTTTGAGAGTTTACGCGGATTATTGCCCGCCTCAAAGTCGGATATTATATCTTCAAGCCAACTATCTCCGGCGCCTGATATAACGCCGTCACTGACCATAACGGCAATAGACCCGGGCTGAAGTTCCATTTTTACATGATCCGGCGCGTTATGCGGCGGCATACCAAGCCCCACGGCCAAACTCTTGCCGCGAACACGGCGGACTGTATCGTCATGCCTTAAATATGACGGTGCGGCGCCGTATTTGAACATATTTGCCTTGCCGGAGAAGAGGTCAATTGACACCAGGTCGATCGTCGCGCAGCCGGTGTCGTCTTCATTCTTCAAAAGGAACAGGTCGTTCAACATACGCATGGCCATCTCCGCCTTGACGCCGGAGCGCAGGAAACGCTCTAAAATCCTGACGGTATCGCCGCTGCATCTGGCCGCAAGCTCGCCGGTTCCCATTCCATCGGACAGGATTACATACAGGATGCCCTCATCGGTCTTGAAGTACGCGCCTTTATCGCCGGAAACTTCCTGTCCGCTTTTTTTCACACAGGAGATCCCAACGGCGGCGGACAGCGGTTCCGCTTCTAAAAGCTTGAGCCTGTCTGAATTCGCGTGGGTTTCATCGGTACATAAACGCACACCCAAGGCGGCGGAAAGTTTGTCCAGATATGCCGGGTCTTTCTTCAACGTACTGACCGCCGAGGGATCCACGATTTCCGCAATTAACCGCCCGCCGCGGGTACGGAACACGGCTGTTTCCGCCAGAAAACCCAGACTTTGCAGATACTTTGAAAGCCGTTCCTCAAGCTCCGGCTCAAGTTTAATCCCGCCGCCGAGCTCGACCGATATTTCGCTTAAAATCGAGGAGACGTCGGAATATTGGTTGAACGCCGCATTTTGATTCTCCCGCAGCCGATTTTTGTACTGCCTGCGGTATAACAGCCCGCGAAGCTCGGCATTTACAGATGCCACGTAACTTTTCAGATTCACGCACCAGAAATAATCAGGAAAATCGGTTTCGGAGAGACTGCCGCGCTCCAGCATCAACGGGGCTAAGTTGTTCATCACGTCCAAGGTTGTCTGGTAATTCGTTTGCCAGCATACAGATGACTTTCCGCATTTACGGCACGTTGTCTCGGCCGCACGGTCAAACACAGTGGCAAGGTCTTCGTCATTGCGGCTGATTCCTGTTTTTTCTTTGACTGTGGTGTATAGGTCTTTGAATGCAAGGGCGGTGCCGTCAATACGCGCCTTGGTGTACTCCCGCGCCCGTAAGACTCCGGAACCGGACATGCCGGCAATTGGAAGCAGTGCGGCGAATCGGGATATAAACGAATTGGGCAGTATAATGAATATGACCGAAGCGGCGAACACCTCATACAACAAAGCGGGGACAGGCGCGCCGCCGAATGACATCAATGAGATAGCCGCGCCGACGAGGACAAACGAAACGGCGAACGACAATCTACTGCGTTTGGAGAAAACGCCGGAAGTGAGTCCGGCAAATCCATAAGCCGCTGCGAACAGGGGAGTACCGCTGGAAGCCGCGTCCATCGCAAGGCCGATGGCAACGCCGGTTGCGCAACCCATTCCAACGCCGCCGGTATAAGCCGCCAAAAACACGCATAAAGCCGCCAACGTCCTGCCGATAGACACAATGCCGAAGATCGTTATGTTTGAAAGCGAAATGAGTATCACCGAAAGCAGGATCAAAACGCTTACAGCGTTGATGGTTTCCGCGTTAATTTCGTATTTAAAGCTGTTTTTCCAAGGGTTAAGCGCGCGCCGGAAGAAATACGCGCAGCCGCCGGTCAGAACAATGTCGGTAATCAACAGTGCCGTCACGGAAGGAACCCACCCGCCCCCGGCGGCGGAGACGAATCCGACGCACGTTGTTATAACAGCCGCGGAGACAGGCATGAACCATGAACTTTCTGAAACATGCGTGTCCCGGAAAGCGACGATGGTAGTACAGACAAGCACGGCGGCTGTTATATACTGTATTGCCCAGAGGAATGAACCGAAAAATAAGTATCCGGAGACAGCGCCAACCAAAGTGACAACAGCCCCGCCTCCGCCGGAAGCCGCCACAAGCCCGACGGCAAATGGTGACAGTGTGCCGAACACTCTCGCCCCGGACAAGATGAACCCGAGCAAAAACCTGACAGCGTATTCAACAAGGCGGATTGAAAATCTCCTTTTCTCATCTTTTGTGCTTGCTGATGCTGTTATAAATTTAAGAAACCTATCCTTGATCACACAAATCGTCCTTTCCCCGCCATGGGCATAAAACCATGGGTCCCGGCATATAATACTAGATTATTCTAGCGGGTCAGGACGTGGGAAAAAGGTCAAATCAAGCTGTAATATTGTGTTGGGAAATACGTGGAAATGGAGGACGCGGCAAAACCGGGCTTATATTTTATTCAGCTTGGCCAAAATATCAGTCGCTTTCGGTGGGCATCCGGGTACGTTTTTTGCAAAACCCGCAGTGCAATGGCCCATGCCGAGACCTTCGCCGGTTCTGCCTTTAAACCCCTGCCCTATAGATATCTCCACTGTTTTTTCGCCGTATCTGTGAAGCGCGTATACAAGCGCGGAATAGCAGGCCGAACATGCCGAGTCTTCGCAGATCACGCTGCTAAACCGCTCCGACACACGGCTGCTTTTTGTTTGATGGACAGGTTTGTTCTGGGTATTCAACTCAACAACAGGAGTCTCTTGCGAATAAAATTCGCCAAGCCCAAGTGTTTTTCCGTAAGACAGATAGCCTATCTCATCCGGCAAATATCCGATAAGCTCCGCGCAGTATGAGTCCACCAACAGGGGATTTCTTCCTGCGATTATCCTGTTCGATTCAACGGGATTCCCGCCTTCCTCGAAACTCAGATCCCCGCAGATGCTGTCAACCACGCAGTATCCGGGCTTCAGGACGGCGTTCAACGCCGCCACCGGCCTATGTATTCCAAGTGTGTGGAATCTGCGTTTTTCGCTGTCGGGTATGCAGCCTTTCAGATTTTTCATGCAACAGGTCATTTTTGTCTGGCAATGCGCTTTCAGCACCGGGATGTTCAGCAGGAAATCGGCATTCATTGCCTCGTCACAGATTTCGATTTCATATTCACCGTGCCTATACGTCGCGCTGCTGTCGGATTTGAGGTCAATAAGCGGGATATCATGCTTATCGGCAAGCTCCTGATATCCGCAATACTTAAACGCGCGTTTAGTTGAGTCACCTACCCATGAGCTTTCGATGATTTTCATGTTTTTTACACCGAAGTCTTTGAGAAAAAGTATAGCTCCCTCGACGACCTCCGGGTGCGTTGTCGCACCTGTGATTGCCGGGCTTGGCACGACTAAATTCGGCTTTATCGCCACAGTCATGCCGGACTCCAGATACCGCCCGATATCGGACGCCCTTAAGGTGTCGTAAGTGTTTGTCTCTATGTCTTTGCCATATGTCACAACAAGCATGGTAAATCCCCCTATGCCATTATACAATAAAAAGTCAGAATTACAAGTTGATATGACGCCGTATGTGATGTAATTCGTGCCGATGTTCGGATATGTTACAATACAGAGAAAACACTTGCAAAATCTCGCAAGTGTTTTCTCTGTATCTTTAATTCAGCTATAGTCCCTTTGCGTGTTTACACCACTTTCGGATCGTATTTGCCCTTCCTATCAAAAGCCCGTATGACCGGTATCATTACCACACACACAAAGCCCGCCGCGAGTCCGTTGTTATAGAGGTTCATGCCCCAATGGAAAGGCGCAATTGAAAACGCAAACGCGAAATGTACAAAACCTATTACAAGCGCCCATTTCAAGCCAAAGAACTTGGCCATAGGTGACAAGCAGGTTCCCCAGAAAGCCGATGTATAGATGACGGCGGCGTTAAAGGCGAAATCAGCAACCAGTAAAGTCCTAGCCAGTCCGCCCAGCATTACTCCTGCGATAATGGCGGCTGAATTCGCCACGGATTTGCCGTATCCGCCCCAGCCGATCATGGATACTATAGCGCCGAGTACAGGGCCGTTGAATTCCACCCGGACGATGTTCATAATAAGCAGCGCTAAAACCGCCAGCATCCCCATTCCGATGTATGTATCTCCGGCACCGTATTTTACATAAAAATCATTGTCGTCCGCTTTCATATTGGCTATTTTCAGGAGGTTACCCGTCGTTGGTTTAGCTAGAATTCCCGCAACAAAAAAGAACACGGCGATTCCTGCCAAATATATGTTAAGAGGTAAATTATTGCCGCCGCTTACAAATGTGCCGACAGCGAAGCGTTCTACACCTATGGCGTTATATATTACGGCAAGAGCTATTGATAGCAAACCCGCTCCCCACCCGATGTTATAGAGATTTAACCCCTCGTGGCTTTTTTTGATGAATCCCCCCATGGAGTTTATGACAAAACCAATGATTACACCCAATAAGAATCCTATAAGTATGCCCAGCGGCACGCCAAGCTGTTCGATGTGGGCGGGCTGACTTACAACAGGAGCTAAACAGGTGGCGAACGCCGATATGGTAACAGTTTCTTTCCAAGGGCGTTTTTTATATCGGCTGTACAAAAATGCCCCAAGGACAATAGGGAACATATTCAGCGGATTTTTACCCAGCAGGGCAAACCCCATCACCAGGCCAAATGCCCCCATGGGGAGGCCGGTTTGTGGCAACTTTGCAAGTTTAAACGCCCCAAGGACAAAAAGCCCGGACATGCCCGAATTTACCAGAGCCGCGCCAAGCCCTCCGATTTCGTGGTGTATGTAGTCATGTGTCAACAGCGCCGGGCTGGTGTAAATCCTCCATAGACCCTGCACGATTTCCCGTGGAGTCGCAAACACAAATCCATAAGCAATGGTTAATAGCATTAGCAGACCCCATACCGTGTATGGACGCAGCCATTTTTTTTCAATAGTCTCTGACATAAACTTCTTCCTCCCGCAATAACGCTGGAATATAATTTGAGCGCTGAGAGCCTGTGTTCCTACAGATGGAAACAAACCCGAACAATTATATTTGTTCCGCCGCGGTTTGTCAATGTCCCAAATTTCCGAATATTTCCCGACATAATGCATGACTTTGCGGCGGATAAATTCGGCACAAAGGTTGCAGTTCCTTTGCGCTTTACATATCTTTTGGAATGCAGTATAATAATAGGTATAAAAAGTGACTATGTTGTTATCAAGGGGCGAATAATGATGAATATAAAACCGTCGGCTGCGATACGTAAGAATTATAATGAAATTTCAGAGCTGTGCAGGCGCACAAAAGAGCCTGTATATCTGACAAAAAACGGCGAAGGCGACCTTGCCGTTATGGATTTGGAAACTGTTGTGCGCAGGGAGAGTATGCTAAAATTGCGGGAAACTCTGCTGCGTTCGGAAGCGGATATACAAAACGGACGTGTCCATACGGTTGAGGAAACGGCAACCGCCATGAGGCGGGTAATTGTTGAGGTTGTCGATGGAAAATGAAACGTATGATGTGAAAATCACAAGTACCGCGTGGGAGCAGATATAACAAAAGCGGATTCGCTTAATGGAGGCGGCCTGATGGCACATATAGAATACATAATCTTAGGACTAATTATAGTCATATTAGCGGTTGTGGTGATAATACTGAAGCGCAAGCCTAAAGGGACTGACGAGCGGATGATTGAAGACGCTTCCCGCCGTGCGCTTGGGGACGCCATCAGCCGGAACTCGGCGGAAAACAGGGCGCTTCGTGAGGAGTTTGACGCAAAACTGGACATGCTGCGCAACTCGATTACCGGCACGCTGAACCAGACAAGCGAATCCCAAAGCAAGCGGCTTGCTGAACTTGCGGCGATTAACTTGTCCGGAATGGAAGGCATCCGCAACAAAGTGGACGAGCGGCTTGATAAGATTCAGGGGGAGCTGCAAAAGGCCCTCGGTAATCTGCAAACTTCTAACGAGAAAAAGCTTGACGAAATGCGTATGACAGTCAACGAAAAGCTGGAAAAGACGCTTGAAACGCGCCTGCAAAAGTCATTCGAGACTGTGAGTGCGCAGCTGGAAAGCGTCAACAAAGGTTTGGGCGAGATGAAGACGGTCGCGCAATCGGTCGGGTCATTAAATAAGGTGCTGTCCGGGACGAAAACGCGCGGGATTTTAGGCGAACTGCAGCTCGGGCAGATAATCGAGGACATGCTGCCGAGGCAGCTATATGATGTTGAGGTTCCGACTGTGCCGGGCTCAAATGACCGGGTGGAGTATGCGATAAAACTCCCAGGCGCGGAAGAGGACAAGCATGTCTATCTGCCGATAGACTCAAAGTTCCCGCTGGAGGATTATTCACGCTTGCTGGAGGGATACGAGGCCGGGGACGCTGAGGTGATAGACGCCTCCCGCAAGGCGTTGCTTGCCCGGGTAAAAACGTTTGCCAAAGATGTGAAGAGTAAATACGTCTCCCCCCCGGACACCACGAATTTCGCGATCATCTTCTTACCGACAGAGGGGCTTTACGCAGAGATAGTCAGAGACCCCGTATTCCTCAACAACCTGTATCGCGATGGCATTATCGCTTGCGGACCATCGACACTGGCGGCAATGTTGAACTCATTGCAAATCGGATTCAAAACGCTGCAAATACAGAAAGGGGCCGCTGAAATCGAGAGGACTTTGGGGGCTGTCAAAAAAGAATTTGAAAACTTTGAGGGTGTTTTGAACAAGGCCCACGATAAGATAAGGCAGGCCGGCAGCGATATTGAAACACTGGTAGGCCGCCGTACACGGGCAATCAACAGAAGTTTGCGCGATGTGCAGACATATTCCGGTGACGACACGGAACGTCTGCTGGGAATAGGTTTGGATGAGGAGTAGTGTGCTTTTTGTGCGCTTGCTGTCAAGTGGTGCAAACCTTTGCACCACTTGACAGCGTTGCTATAGTAGTATAAAATCAAACATTAAAAGTAAGTTTGTTCTATTTCATTTAGGGTAGGTGAGAGTAATCGAAATCATAATTGATCAAATACAACCGGGCGAGAGTGAACAGATAATTATTAAATGTCATCATATGACCCCTGAGATTATGAGATTGATAGACGCCTTTAAATCACAGACTACTACTCTCGTCGGATATACGGGCAATGAAATGCACACGATTAGCGCTATGGATGTTTTCTACATAGAGGCAGTAGATAATCGAGTCTTTTTATATTGTGAGCATGACGTATATGAAACGAAGCAAAGGCTGTATAAACTGGAAGAAATGTTGGAAAATGATGATTTTTCACGAATCTCAAAATCTATTATTGCGAATTTAAGCAAGATTAAGTCCTTTGTTCCTGCTGTTTATGGGCGGCTGGAGGCTATTTTAGTAAACGGCGAAAAAATTATTATATCTAGGCAATACGTTAGCGAACTGAAGAAAAAATTGGGATTATGAGGTAGTTACTTTGGATAGAAAAGAAATAATTAAGCAAAAAATTGTATCGATTTTTGTGATATTCAGCGGGTCGATTTTTGCAATGTATTTGTATATGCTATTTGCTGGAACACGTAGTGCTTGTATTCATTTTATACCGGTTATGTTTGCGTTGTCGTTGTTAATCGAGCTGTCAACCTCCATTTTATACAGGCTGTGCTTAAAAAAAGAGTTGTCTAATAAAAAGATGCTGGTATGTATGTTTATACACATGATAGTGGTTATATTACTTGTTTTATCTGCAGAAAAGTTCATGGAATGGGTTTTTGAAGTATATATTAACTCTTATATTATGATAGGGATGACCATAGTTATTTATAGCATAATAGTGTTGTTAGGGTTGCATCAAAATGTAAAATTAACAAATATGCTGAATAAAAAATTAACAGAGCGCTATAAAGAAAGTGAACTGCCTGCGAGAACGGAGGATGGAGATAATCGCAAGCGGCAAGCGGAGTGGCCTATGAAGTAATTTTACATAACATTTTAATCAAAAAGTCCGTCTTAGGTTGGATTTTTGATAAAATGCAAGTTGCAATTGCAAACGTTGCAATACAATAAGGTGTAATTGTAGGAAGCGTGATGCCGCATGTTGCGGCATCACGCTTCTTCTTTCAATGATTCTATTGTGACAAATTATCTCCTGTTGTTTTATGGAGCAGCCACGCGATTAGGCAGATTTTTAATAATTCTTGCAACTTATACAGCAAAAAGTGCAAGTCGTAATTTTTGACATTGTAAATATTAAACATGTTATTTATAATTGTGGGGCTATCCTTGTAATTTATGGGATAGCCCCACGATATTGCATCGTATCAAATAAAAACACGAGGGAGGTATGACAAAAAAATGGCTTAAAGTGTGACAATTGCTACAAAAAGATACAGCCGAAAACGCGGCCATACACCAGCTTTACGGTGTTTTACAGTATGCGATTTCTTAACCAGGCAACCAATTTAACTTACATTTACTTTCTTATAAATTATAATATAGGGGTGGAGTTTGCTAAATTGGATACTTTCCAAAATGAATTAAAAGTAATTTCAAAGCAAAGAAAGGAATGGTTAATATATTTAAGAATGCAATAAAAAAACGATTGAACAGGATGCTCAGCGTGTGTATCGCGGCAATTCTGCTTTTCTCAATCGTTTCGATTCCGGTGCCGACACAGGCTATTCCGGAATTGCCTGACGAGACATTTGTCTCAAACCATCATGAAGAAGCAACGCAAGATTCTTGGATTGAAGCAGAGGCGCTGGACGCTTCGCTGATTCAACCGTTACAAGCAATTCAGATACATAATGCCATGCAGTTAGAAATGTTCTTGCGCGGTATGCTTGGAACGAACAATGCACATGTCACGCTGATGGCAGACATCAACATGTCCGGAATGGGCCCCTACAGAGGCCGCGGATTTGTAGATGGCATACCTTTTTCCGGCGTATTTGACGGTAACGGCCGGACCATCAGCAACTTGCAGTTGACGCCTCGCGGCTTTATAGAAGATGCGGCGACACTGTCTCTCAATGACGTTGGTCTCTTCCGTGCACTTGGTCATGGCGCAGTGATTCAAGACCTGACGCTTGATAACGTGACGTTTTCAGATCCGGGTGGAACCGTTGCCGGATGGGACACAGCTATCGGTAACATTGGCCTTGTTGCCGGACGTGTTATGCCTGCTAGCCAGGTTACCATGAATAATATTAATGTTAACAGCGGCTCCATCACTTTTAGCGGTGCAAGAAGGCGCAACAACAAAAGAGTCGGCGGCGTAGTAGGCGTTGTAGACACCGGCAGTGCGCTTAACCTTACAAACATAAATGTCGGTACGGAAGCGACCGCACTGAGCATTGCCTTTAACATGACCGGAACTGACGGCGGAACAGCGGAAAGAAACATACCGTTTGCCGGTGGTATAGTTGGTTTGACTGCCGGATCGGTTAACCTTTTGGGTACCCAAAATACTGTTAACCTTACAACAGCGGTTGGTTCGGTAGGCGGTAACAGAGAAATCCGCAGCGCCGGCGGCGCCGTTGGCGGTACATCCGGGTCTGCGCATGTAGTGATAGAAAACCTTACAGTGAGAGGAACTATCCGGGCCAACCGTCAGGCTGGCGGCGTTATCGGCTCTACTTCAAACGCAGGCACAACCACTATTCGCAATACGGTAAACTACAGCGCCGTATCCCTTTTCAACTGGGTACCTGACCTAGGCGGCAATGGTAGTATGGTCGGCGGCTTCGTCGGCTGGGCGCGTAACCGCACTTACATACGTAACGGCGAAAACCGTGGTGCTATTACACATCCCGGCCATTCCAGCAGCTCTCCTGGTGCGGCCGGTGCGCGCAGTCGCCGCAATGTTGCATTCGGCGGATTTATCGGGCGTGCGCATGGCATTTTGGAAATGCACAATGTCGAAAACTTTGCACACGTGCAGCAGACAGAATCGGGTCGTTCCAGGGGCGGTGGTATTGTTGGCCATACCAACAACCTTGTAAACATCACAAATGCCGTTAACCACGGAAATGTTGGCTCTGTGGCCACAGGCGGCGGTGATTTTAACAGCGGCATGGGCGGCATCATAGGTTATGTTCAGTTTGCCGGTACGGCAGTTAACCGCTGGGTGCGTCTTAACGATACGCAAAACCACGGCAACATCGGTGTCAATGCCACGGGCGGAGCTGCTACGCGTTTGCGTAACGGCGGTATTGTCGGCGTGACAAGAACGCGTTCGGGCGTTCGCGGTTTGGTTATTATCAATGCGCTTAACACCGGGCATGTAGATGCCATTCAAGTAGCCGGCGGTATTTTGGGCTGGAACCAATCTGACAGAACCACCATAGATGGCGTGGTAAACAGAGGTAATGTACATGTTACCGCTGTCGGCGCCAACCGTTGCGCAGGCGGTATTGTCGGGCGTTCCGCACGGCATGATCTTACTGTTATCCGCGCAGGTAACGAAGGTAATATTACATCCGGCGGCGGCACCAGCACCAGCACTAACACTGCACTTTCCGGTGTCGGGGGTATTGTCGGTAATATTAACCGCGGTAACCGGAACCGCATAATGCAAAGTTATAACGCCGGAAGCGTAACCGGCGGTACGGCCACGGTTGGCGGTATCGTTGGGCAAGTCCGCCGCGGCGGCACCACGCTGATACAAGATTCCTATAACGTAGGTACTGTTCACTCAAGAAGGGGCAACCATGGTACATCAGGTACGCCGCGCTGGACCGGAAACGGAATCCTGGGTCACAGGGGCAGTGCGCCAAGAATTACCATAGAGCGCGTGTTTAACGGCGGTAATGTCTCAGGCAGGGCGATCTTTGGTTATTCAAATACCGGCGCTGTCACACGCAGAATGATATACCGTCAAGTGTATTGGGATATTGATACTTTCACAGGTCCCCAGCTCCAGGCGGGGGCGCCTGGTATACAAGGCGTTCCGACAGCGATACTTACTTCCGGAATAGTTCGCGGTTTAAGCACCGGAAACTGGCTTATTAACTCCTGGCTTACGGAGTACGGACTTACAAGACCGTATCAGCAATGGGAAAGCTACCCATATCTTGCTTGGCAAACGGGTACGCGTTATACAACTCCCGGTCCGTTTACCCGTGGAGATCTGCAAGCAGATTTCTTCACGCGGATAGACCCCGGCGCCAGCCATGACATGGTGGCAAGCCCGACAACCGTTAACTTCTACGGTGTACTCCCGAATGTGAGGACGTTTAATCCTTATGAAACGCGTCCTACGACTGCACATCAGCTGCGTCCTACGGGTAACAGCGCGTTGTCTGTGTCTAGGGGTGCAAACCACAGAAGCCCACGAATGTCTGTAGGACTTATCAGCCCTGCCGCGGTAGTCGGCTTTGGCGAGAATGAGCTGTTTGAGGCCATAATTATGGCTATTGACTCAACAACTCTCAGACCGATAAGTCATTCACGTATATACCAAAACGGCTTCTTTATTCAGCCTCAATACTACGGCATTGCAGGACCCGGTAATATTACCCTGGCCGATACGCTTACAGCAACGGCTCTCGGTTATGTAATGGATCCTAACTGGGTATTAACCCAAGCGGAACTGGATAGAGGCATTGTCCACATAATGATGGATAGAGCGCCCATTGAAAATCTCCGCGTCCATATTATAAATGCGGACGCAGTGGCTGATGATCCGACGCCTATACACCAGAACAGAAACCCACAGCTGAGAAGAAGAAGCCATTTGCCGAGTTCCAGTTTTGTACCGGTAACACGTCAAGGCTCAGCGACAGTGCCGTTCTTTGATATTTCCGGCGCAATGTGGGGAGAAAATCTAGACCCATCAGCACGTCTCTTCGAGTTGCTTCCTCCATATGTTATTGAGTTGCTTCCTGAAGAAGTAAGATTTGCAGAACTCGAATTCTACATGATCGTGCGCGGTGCAGGCACACCCGGAAATCCGTGGATAGCTTACGTGCACATGACTGATATCGACCCGGGCGCTCTGCTATTGGATATAGTGCGTACCCATGACAACGATACGGAATATGGGTTTACCGGCAGACTGCCTCACGGTGGACGAGTGACTACAGTTCAGGCTAACCCGGCTGTCAGTAACAACTTTACAGTAGAGTTCAGAAGCCCACAGCCGCCGATTGATGGTGTAAACCCAATGGCGCTGGCGGGTACAGGTTCAGGTACAGGCACTACCGATGCAGCTAACCGGTGGAATGTAAACTTTGCGTCTACGCGCTGCGAAATACGTGTAACGCCTACTTGGGCTAACCAGATTGGCGGTACGCTGGGCGCGAACTTCTCGTACAGAACGACAGGCTGGCATTTAATCGAAGACCTGTTAGAGTTCGATGATGACGGTAACCAGCTCAGACTTATAGAGGTTCCTGTAGAGCCTGAGGTTCCGGTACCTGTGCGTGTCGTAGAAGAATTTACGATAGCGGGTCGTCCCTGGTCGATACTCATACCCCCGGCAGCATTGACTCTGTCCTATGACGCCGGAGACCCGGTGATGCGTACCCACAATATCCCAGGCAACAACACCGGAAACTTCTTGCCGAGACTTATCTCCGGTGACTTGCTTGACGCATCGGCTCCGGGCTTCATGCCTAACAGCCATGAGGTTGACGATGGCGATGTTTATCCGGATCCATTCCCGACGCCGGATGCCGGATATGTCAGATACCCAATCTACATTCCGCTTACGAGAGAAACGCAAGGCAGAATTCACGGATTCGTAATCAACGCAACAATGCTTGATGATCCGGATGCTCCGAAAGTGCCGATAAATGGTGCGAGAGTAACGATCTTCAACCAAGCTGGCGAAGTAGTCGGCACAACGACAACAGGTCCGGACGGCTACTACTACTTCACCGGTTTGCCAAGAGGTCAGAACTACAGCGTAATAGCAACTGCTACTGGCTTTGGCGCGGGAGACGGAGTTCCGACACCTGTGTACTTGCCTGAAAACTTAAATGCAGAGGCGCACGTGTTCCTCAGAGCTAATCAGGGTACTGAGGGCGGATTCAGAATTAACCTTTTCATCACAGAAACGGGAACAACAAATAACCTAGGCGCCATTTCGACGGCAACATTAACATTTGGCGCTAACCAAACCAGAACATCAACATTTGTAACTCCGTTCAGAACCTTTGACGCGCCGGAAAACACAACAGTTTGGCGCGGCGGAGAGATAGTAATCACCGTTAGTGAACCTGGATTCTCTCCGGTGACGATAGATAATCTTGGCGGCTATATTGACGCGCAACCCGCAAACGTTGCGCAAGGCTTCATCATAATCAATGTAGAAATGTCAAGAATGTTTGATCTGACGGTAAGCAACGTACCGGCTGGTTTGACACATATTGGGCAAAGCGGTACAGCGAGCGGGTCTGTGCTGGCAAACATGCCTGGTACCAATAGTGTGTTGTTTGATTCAGCGGTAGTCTTAAACGCA
>Ga0123355_10007129_pt1 | contig 16681 bp, 10 predicted proteins | sample TergutEmb28metaG_3_FD_89872 | JGI IMG/M metagenome (GOLD analysis project Ga0123355, IMG submission 89872) | Embiratermes neotenicus P1 segment gut microbial communities from Petit-Saut dam, French Guiana - Emb289 P1 | ecosystem: Host-associated > Arthropoda: Insects > Digestive system > Gut ...
AGTCAAAAAGTTGGTACTGTCAAATGGAAAAGCAAAAATAAAACAAAATTTAGTTATTCTTTGTTCTCTTGTTTTGTATATGTGAATTTTATACTTTTCTAACAGGCTGTGCCCATTTCATGTGGCTGGTGACTTACACCAGTGTTTGTACAGCCCTGGACATACCTACCTGGCTTCCTTTTTCTTGAACCCTGAGAATGTCACAAATCTAAGGGGCAGACTTCCCATGATTTGGACTTGAGCTTAAGGGGCACAAATGGCCTGTAAAAAAGCCTATGTGCATTTGGACTACAACGGCTTGAACCCATTATCTATTCTATTCTTGTATAGCCCTGTGATTTCCAGGCATACAGTGAAAAATTACCAACTACATACAACCTACATGATAGCTTCTCAGACAGATACAAAGCTCTAAGTCCAGTTGTTTGTCATACATGTTCACATATGAAAGAGAAATACTAACACAAAAGCATGTATGTGCACAGCCATATAAAAAGAAGAATGCATAAAGATCACTTTAAACCTTACATGATCGATTTACATTGCCCCTGTAATGTTATGTGGCATGGAGTTAATATCATACTTTTAATAAACTGTGAAAGGTTTTAAAGCTTCGAAAAAAATGTAAGCTTTTATTGTAACAACACCTCAGAAACTATTCAATGAAGTGTGACAAAACAAGAAATGTATCTCATAAAGAAATGTAGAATTAAACACAGGAAGTCTTACTTTAGTAATAGTATTAGTATGCTATATACACCTCTAAAATGGTACTTCGATTTATAAAAATTAAGGTAAGGAATGCATACTTCTGCTCACATGTTGCAGAAAGAGCCAAATGTTTCTGCACATTGCTTTTCTGGAAATGTTTAGTGTCATATGCTGGGAAACAAACACACAAGCCCACTTCATACTTCACACACATATCTTGTTTGTGAATTCACTCTTCAGCAGAAAATGTGTGACATCTCAACTTGTTGCTCTTTACAAGAAAGTGATCATCATTTGTCCATGCAAGGCATTCTACTTTCCATGCTGCATAACTTGGTCATACCTAGGTAAGTGGATTAAGGCACCTCAGTGTTTCTGCTTCATCTATAGGGTTTCTCACTAAGTGTAAGAGGAAACATTTGTGAGAAATCTTTGCCCCACAAGATGACAACAGAATCCAACCATTTACAATGGTAAGGTCAGGTTGGCGAAAAACAGCTTTTTGGTCCATTTGCAAGACACCAATTCATCAAGTAGCTATTTGCAACTCTGTCTCCCTTGGGGACATACTCCATGTGCATTATGCAGCATTCAGTAATGACTAGCTTCATGATGATGCCATATTCATCCTTGAAGTTTCTTTCAACTGCATGTTACTATGCACATATCTCTCTTGTAATTCGATACCACTGTAGTCAAATCCGCCTTGAATTAGCTTGTATGTCACCCTGTTTCAGTTTAGAGGTCTACATCCAAAGTGAAGTGGCATGACTTTACAGTTTCTATGGAAAATACCAAAATAATTTTAATTTATGTATTTTTATTATGTCTTCTGTGTTCTTATTCTATGTTTAAGTAGCTTCATCTTGCCAGCTGGCACTCTTTGGCTATCTTGACTGAGGGTTTTCTGTGCTTTTTCCTCAACTGTAAGGCAAATGCCAGGGTAAAACCCGCAAAGATGGGGCACGGCCCGCACTCTTCCAAAATTTTTGTGTTGTTCTATGTATTGTTTGTTTTGTGTCATTCTGTGTAGTGCATGTATGTGTGTATGTAAATGTGTACTGTACTGCCACCAGGTGGCTACCCAATTGCAGGTAACAAATATATCATATCAATAGTTTCTTTTCTAATAGCCAAATCATCAAATAGGGAAGGAGACTAGAAAAAAACTGTCCATAAACAACTTACATCCAACTTCTTCCACCTAACTGGTAAGATGTCTCACAGTTGTGTGTGTTGTTGTAATTTCTTCAGCTGCAATCTTGTGTGTTTTTACCAAAACAATCCCTCACCTTGAATGTACATCCTGTCATATCACTAAGCTTCTAAATTTTGATGCTAAAATGTTTAAGCTTCTTTGGTGTGTACTGTCTGAAAACTACCCAACTTTTGATTTTCACTACCAAGCATTCAGACAGGTTGTAACATTTAGAAAATAAACTAATCAGTACACCAAAATGGGTTCTCACCTGCCACAATGTGTTATGGTATTTATGATAAAATCATTATGATTTTAACTTACCTCAACATAATTTCCACACCCAATGTTTATGCAACAATACAAATTCTGAAGGTGTTCACACTTTACAACCTGTACAGTTTGTAAAGCACTACTAAATAACTCTGAGTTTCATTTTCAACTCTATACAATAAAAAATTTAGTGCAACTTCTAATGGATGACAAGCAACAGATTTATCCTGAAACTATGTTTGTGTGTCTGGCTACCAAAAATATAAAGTACTGGCCCAATTACGAGTTAATCTCAAATAGAAGGAAAAATGTAAACGATGGGAAAGAGAAAAATATCAATATTTTAACACAGGGCAATTATTATATGGCAACTGTGAACTATACAGTGTAGTTAATAAAAAAAAATCACCTCATACACTAGCTAACACAATACATTAAAGGAAACTAATCTTAAAATATTGGCCTTAAATTCACAATCTTCAGGCCACAATCCTTGCAACCTTCATACAGACTGCAAGACTTGATGATGTTACAGCACAACTGTTGAACATTCAGATCTTCTGGCAAGCCACACTGTGTTGCTGAGTTAGTTTTTTCCCCGACATTTGAAGGAATGCTAGAAAACATAACCTGGTGACACGTCACATGCGTGAAGACCTGAATCCTCTGTCTCACAGGTCGATTATGTCAACCCACTTCCTCCTCCCCAACACTTCAACATCCATCTGAACCTAATTCAGTCACCTTAAAGATGGAGGCAGCATGTTCCTCCACAATGATGAAAGAGACTTATGGTGTAATACCCCAGACAAAACCAGCCATGAAAGCATTAAAAACCCATGAGAAAAAAAAACACTGCCATGATGTCGAAAAGAACAGTTATACAAAATTAATTAACAGGTTTTAAAAAAAGTTAAATGAATGAACTAGAATGAAATTTATTCCAACAGTGTATGAAACAAATCCCACGCTTAACAATCACATCCCAGCTTTGCATAAGCACAAAAATCTAAATGCTTGCATCTGTACATAACAAATTGACATATTCAGATATAAGATTATTAAGGACACCTGTTATTGATGACAACATAAAAATGCTGGTGGAATATCCTGTGACTAATAATGTTGGCTGTTCTAAATATTGAGATTAAAAGTAATACTTAAAAAGTAAAAATCACTTTTGGTCCAGTTTCTACATGTAAACATATCTCACACAAACCATACACACCCCAAATGACAGTTCAGTAATCTTCATCTATAACACTCACACTTGGCTGACAATGTTAACACATCATGTTCGTATCCCCATCTTGTGTCTGCTGCACAGAATCCTGACAATCAGAAACACAGTTTTATGACATACAGAATAAAATGGAAAAAATACCAAATTAATTTACACTAGTAAAAGCCTACTGATATGTGCACAAAAGAATTGACAATTCCCAGCTGTAGGTATCATTTCCACACACAACCCTTCCACTGCTTTAATCAAATACATTATAAACCTTAAAGGAGACTATAAATTCCCAATTATCTTCAGGTATGACCCATAGAATTTAACATGACAGGTAAGTATGTATAATGTAACACTGAGGTGCATTCATGCGACCAGTGTTGCAGTGGAAGAGCAATAAATATTACATATTCTGAGAGTGTGTCTGTAGCCTTAGGTATCCAACATGCAATGCACATATGCCATATTATATTGTCATCTGTGGCCTGTCCATCTCCACGATATTTTTCCACATTATCTCATAAACGGCATGATATAAAAAAAACTATTAGACAAAATGTGTTTTGATTTTTCTCTACAACTTTTGTCCAAAAAATTTCCCATTCTAAGGAGAATTGAGCAAGATATGATAATAAATATAAACTGATCTTCAGGTAGAGTACCCATTATTCTTGTCAGATTTCAATGAAATTCTGCTCAGTGGGAGCCAGGATGTTTCATGCTGACAGGCAGACATGATGAAGCTAATTAGTTGTTTTTTGCAATTTTGCAAACGTGCCTAAAAATCATACAGTATTCCAAGGCAATAACAGCTGGTAAGTCATCATTAGACATGACAGCACAGTTCCTGGTTCTCCTAACTTGGTTGTAATACTGAAAGAGGCAAAGGGCAATGTTAAGTGTTAGTAAAAAGACAGAGGTCTGTGCTTATACAGACCAATGTCCTGTGGCCTCTCAGCAATATATAGCCAACTTATTGTGAGACAAACCCACCAGTTAATGCTGTACTGGTGACATCATTCTTTAGAAGAATAAGTGGGAAAATCTAACAAGTGCTAACATAAACAACTGGAAGAAGGACTAGAAATAAGGACAGGGCCATTAGATGCTAGATATGATACAGCAACAGATAAAGTTATTGAGAAATGGGTGAAGGATATCAGCCGATAGGCAATGCAGACTTCACTTACTTCAGTGGATTGTTAAACTACTTTGGTGTCATGGATTATCACAGTACATAAAACAAAAGGTACAGATAAATGCAGAAGTTGTGAAAAAATTACTGCTGAGGAGGCTCAAATATGTGTTTAAAAAATCCACCTGCATTTTGAACACAGTAGTGCTAACAAGATCACTCTTTCTAATGTGAAGTGAGAAGGAAGTTCAAACAAAAATAAAGAAGTGATTCACAACAATGGAATAAAGATGATCTGCAAGTGGTGCTACTATATGAAATGTTTTTCCAGTGTTCTCATTTTGTAATTAACATCTTTTATCATCTAGTAAATGTTACGAGTTTAAAAAGGTTACAGTATTTCAACTTACTGCCACCCTTGATACAACGCCACAACCTGTGGTTCAAAAAACAATGGCACTATACTGGCATTTGCTATACATGCAACCATCTTGTGAAGTTCTTGTACAAGAGCTTGACAGAATAAGTAGAGCTACTACAGACAGGCATTTTACTGCCAAAGTCAATAATGCAATACCGACAAAAACACAGGTGCCTCTCAAATGCTTCATAGTGACACATCTTTTGCAAACACTACTACCCGTAATATGTAACGGCTATTAACAATGACTTGCTACAAGGGGACAGAATAATGACAGACTTTCAATTATTGGGATTCTATTTACTTAGCTCTGTGTATATTAATAGACACTCACTTTTGCAAACTACAGTTACCATCATTTCTTGTCCTTACACCTTCCAAAATTTCTACACAGTACTTTAGTAGTAATAGTATAGTTTCATTTTCTTCCTGTTTCGACAATTACTGTTTACCTCCATCTTCTGTTAATGACCGAAACCTGACAGTCACTTCATTTCCTAAACTCCACAACTTACATTTACATTATAACCTCAAAACTAATGGAATCTGTAAGTTGTATGATAAATATCTTACATGGTAGTTCTTGTTCTTAATCCATACTAGGCCCTTATCTCGTTCTTTTAAAGTAATATCTAGTTCAAACCATTCCCATATCCACTTGGACAAATTCTTCATCCAAGTGAAATTCATTCACTAATGTACTTTTGTTAAAAATAATGCATGTATGTTCCCACACATATATAAATACACAGAAAATTCCCTGAAACACTGGGTCACCTTCACATACATTACAGATTCCAAGTATGTAGAAACATAAGCTGTAGTTTGCACTCTACACCACACACACTATTTTAAACTGCCTACCTTCTTTATTAATTTGTTTTATATTCTTGTTTTTAATACACAACTGTTCCTTCAAGCCATCCTGTTTGAAGAAACAATTGTGTTAAAATTAAGTGGTACATATCAGCTTTTGGTTAATGTTAATGATGTTAATATATTGGGCAGAAGCATACATTCTAAGAAGGAAAAAACAGAATCTCTAGCAGCTGCTAGTACGGAGATTGGTCTAGGAGTAAATGCTGATAAAACTAAGTACATGGTCATGTCACAAGATCAGAATGCAGGACAAAGTCACAATGTAAAGACTGTTAATAGTTCTTTTGAAAGGGTGGATGAGTTCAAATATTTGGGAACAATCTTAACAAATCAAAATATATTCAGGAAGAAATTAATAGTAGATTGAAATCAGTGAATGCTTGCTATCATTCAGTGCAGAACTATTTTGTCCTCCAGTTGCTATCAATAAATATAAAGATTCAGATCTACAGAACTATAATTTTGCCTGTTGTTTTGTATGGGTGTGAAACTTTGTTGCTCACACTGAGGGAGGAACATAGGCTGAGGATGTTTGAGAATAGGGTGCTGAGGAGAACATTTGGGCCTAAGAAGTATGAGGTAAAAGGGGACTAGAGAAACTACATAATGAGGAGCTTAACGATATGTACTCCTCACTCAATATTGTTTGGGTGATCAAACTGAAAAGAATGATGGGCTGGGCATGTAGCACATGTGGGGGGGGAGGAGAGGTGTATACAGTGTTTTGGTGGGAAAACCTGAGGAAAAGAGACCACTTGGAAGATCCATGTATTGATGGGAGAATAATATCAAGATGGATCTTCAGGAAGTGTGATGTGGCGGTATGGACTGGATCAATAGGATAGGGACAGGTGGCAGGCACCTGTAAATGCTGTAATGAACCTTCGGGTTCCATAAAAGGCGGAGAATTTCTTAACTAGCTGAGAACCGGTGCGCTTCTCAAGAAGGACTCTGCTCCATGGAGTAAGTAAGTAATTTATGTTTCTTAAACCAATTTTACACGATTTTTAATAAGTTTTATAATGTTTTGTAAATGGAATGACATCTCTATCCCACGTTAATATATCAATTATTGTATGGTTTTTTCCTAAGTTCTAGATTGTTTATAGGTCTGATGATGGTCTGGATGTAGGATAAAACTGGTAACCTGGATAAGTTGATGACTGTGTGAGTATATCTATTGAAAATATTTTTTCACAACTTGCACCACAAAGAAATGGTAAATGGGCCTACTACCCAAGCATACTCATTTCTGAGGCAAGCAAATGCTACACTTTATTGGCGTAAAATATTGTCCAAAATTTATTCTGAACTTTCACAACATACATAATTTATCCTGTAAGTAATTCAATGGAACACTTAACATATAAACATCAAATGATTTATTATCACCATCATACTATGCAGAATTTGCATGGCCACCTAGTTCTATGCTCTGTAATCAAAGGCCTTCACAAAATCAGCATATTTTGGAAGGTATGTAACCACACAAAAGCTTCCTGGACAGTGTAGTCTGTGTAGTGACCAGGCTACTGGCTGGACAACTGAGGAACAGTGGTTCAATTCCAGCAGGGGTAAGAGATTTTTCCTACTGCAAAGCATCCAGACTGCAGCCCACCCAGCTTCCTATTCAAAGGCACTGGTGGCTCTGTCAGGAAGAGTACAGAAGTACAACCACTCACTTCCTCCTGATACAAAGTTTAGGAATGAGTGGGTCTATACATCCACTCCCCCATAAGCCTTCACAGTCTACACATACACAATATCGAATTAACAAGGTTTCACTGTACCATCGACTTTCAACTATATACATAAAATATGTTCTTCCTCAACATCTGACCTTAAAATTAACAGATGGTAGCTGCCATACTGGTGAACCTGAATCTTCCTGGCATAAGTAAATGTAAAGGTGAAGTTAAAGTTATCCCTGACCAAGCTATGAAGGAACAGACTAGAGGAGAGGCATAGCTCCACTTATTCTTAACCTTGACACTAGAAGGAGGTGAGTTCCTGCCACAAGTATTCACTACTAATATTTACTGCCCTATGCAAATGTACTGACAAACAGCCAAACTAACCTATATGTTGGTCGCTATGTGTTTACTTGGCACCATGGTGCAGGAAACTTAGAAGAGTAAAACTTTTTTGTTATGTACCTGTTTATTGAGATGTTTTGTGATTCTGAAAACCCGCCATCACTAGTCGATACATTAGAATATCAATTTAAATCAAGATCTGCAAGAAGGAATGTCAAAGGTCACATGTCCGTGCGAGTTATTGTGGTCCCACATGCAATGCAGAGTAGGAAGCTCTTCAGAACTGTCACGTCTAAGAAGTGAAGATGTTTTGTCTGTCACCAGTTTTATTACCAGTGAACTGATAAATCCTGGTGTTTGTTGCACCCATCTGTTTTCTCCAAGCCAAACTGCCTGGAGACATATGCAAAAGAAGTGTCATACCTCTCAGGACTTTCATCTTTACTGTTTATATGGAACCCCCCCTACCGGCCCCCGCTTTGCCAATTGATTCCGCTTGTACGCCTCTGATGGGATTAACTGCCTGTTTTTCTTGTCATACGTCAGTTACCATACATGCCACTGTCAGGTTGTTCACAGTCAGAAACATCATGGTCAGAATCTGGATCCAGTATTAATTCAACAATGTCATCTCTTTTTAGACCTCTGTTTTGAATTCAAAGCTATATCATCTGAAGTGTATGTGGACATTTGTAACATTCATAACACAAATAAGCTACATATTATGTCTGAGAGTGCAACATGGAAAACCATGAAATGCATATAAGAGAGACTTACGGTATCTTCAGCCAGTGCAACATTACACAACAAAAGATAATGTAATTTGTTCCTTTTTGGGTAATTCCCCGGCATCTGAGTTCTAATTGCCGACATTTCGGAACTCACTATCGGTTCCATCTTCATAGGCCTATGAAGATGGAACCGATAGTGAGTTCCGAAACGTCGGCAATTAGAACTCAGACGCCGGGGAATTACCCAAAAAAGAAACAAATTACATTTAGAACACGGCAAAAGCTTAAAAACAAGAACAAAAGATAACTTTTAACTAATAATTGAACATTAAGAGAAGAACAAAATTTGTCAGGTCTCACCTGGAACAAGGTCTGACTAGACTGTCTGCTAGTTGGTCCAAATGGATTGAGGTTTGTATCACCCAGACGTGGTGGTGCACCAAGTTCACTTAAATGTGACAACTGCTGAGTGAGAGCCATTGTCCCATCTTCTGCGACCGTCAGTATCACCCAGATAACATCTGTTGCATACATAAAGAATTTATTACAAACGAGACAGGAAATGTACATACAGCAGTTAGTATTAAATAGTATGGGTATACATATTTTTGCCTCAGTTACGAATCATGCAAAATGCATCCTAACTTCAGTTACAGCAGGCACGTGGTAAACGCAGTTTGTTGAGGCAGTGCGCTACAAGACAGAAGGTCATACAATCAATTCTCCATAGTGTAAATGGAATTTTTTATGAATGTAATCCTTCTTGCTGCAGTAAGCCCTGGGGTCAACTCAGTCTCTAACAGAAATAAGTACCAGAAATATTTCCTGCGGGGGTAAAGGCGACCAGTGCATGAAGCTGACCTCACCACCTGTAATAGGCCTGCACAGGAATTGCTTGCTTTACTTCAGTTTCATCCACTCAAAACCAACAAGTACTAAATATTATGACTATGTATTTTTTTTCCTTAATTATCCAGAAAGCAAAATGCACCACTGTGTGCCATATTATGTTTGATCATCTACAACTTGTCTGGCTCTACCATATTTTTTGTAATCATCTCAACTGGCACAATTGCTAGAAAAAAAAAATGTATTTGACCTGAAATGTGTGTTTTGATTTTCTCTACAACTTTTACCCTCAACCCAATAAGAAGTGAGATATAAATTTACTTGAGTCTTCATGTACAATGCCTTCTATTTATGTCCAATTTGAAACAAACTTGAATTTAATCAAGAGATTTTGGTCAAAAAAAGTACAAAATTTCATGAAAACCCATCCAATGACAGCCAAGTTACTCCATGTGGCCAGGTGGATGACAAAGCCAATTATTTGCTTCTCACAAGTGTTTTATGAACATACCTAAAAACATGTAACTTTTCATAATTAAAATCTAAATTATTTAAATGTACCACAGATGAGTGGATGTTCTATTTTTGTGAAAATGCTTTCAGGAAGTCAAACAGGGAAATGAAAATGATGGAAAAGCCTTCTTTGAAGAATCAAATGACAAAGAGAGCAATATTAATGCAAGACATATGAATGAACATACCACTTATTATGTAATTTAAAATAATTCTGATATTAAATGAGAATACACGTATTTACTAGTAAAACATCATATTCTCAATTCATGGCTGATCAATATAATAACACAAACAATAAGAGAGGCAATGTATGTACAATATAATAATCAGGCACATTAGTGCAACTACTGTTGCAATGGAAAAGTTGTTAGTATTATATAATATGAGCTGTGTTTGTACCCTTAGTCATCCAGCATGCAAAGTTCATGTACTGAATTACACTGGAATCTGGGGACTTTCCGGCTCTACAGTATTCTTCCACCTTCTCTCATAAACAGCACAAATCTCAAAAAATAAAATAAAATGAACACAAAATGTGTGTTGTGATTTTCTCTACTACTTTTGTCGGAAACATTTCTCATTCTAAGAAGAAATGAGCTAGAGATGATCATAAATGTATAGAGGTCTTCATGTAAAGTACCCATTATTCTTGTCAGATATTAATAAAACTTGAATTTTCTTGACAGATTTTCAAAAAATATGCACTATGAAATTTAATAAAAATCCATTCAGTGGGAGCCGAGTTGTTCCATGAGCACGGACAGACAGACACGACCAAGCTGACAGTTGCTTTTCACAATTTTTCGCACATGCCTAAGAACAGAAGAATGAAAAAACATACTGGCCCAAAAAAATGCTCATAATGATTTCTTCAAAACTGTAATGTGATGCAAATGTTTGCCATCTGAGATCTGGAATATGAATATCACAATTTAAGAGGTTAATATTTCCTGTATGATACCTTAACCTTGCTGGCCTGTGAATTACTGGTACCACCCTCACTTTTACACCCAACATGTGTTACACTTCAAACAGCAGATATTTGTATTTCAGCATTTCTTCAGCTTCTTTCTTCAATGCATTTTTATTACACAATACACTTATCTTTTGCTCGAGGATTATAAAGTGCAAAGACTATGACAGTGAATAAAATTTATATAGTTACAGCATTGCTCATACTAATTGGAATATTGTAGAAACCAATACAATGATGCCATTAGAGCAAGAAACACCTTCTGAATATTTCTTTCTTCTCTGAAACCCTTCCCCTTGAAATACTGTAACTTCATAACAAGATTACTGCATTGCAGTGGCAATCTGGCAATAAGGGAAAAAAAGGACAAGCTAAGTTTTCAAAACTTACCCAGTAATTTGGCAACTGAACCAAAGATTTCAGCAACTGCTGCTGCTAAATCATAATATTGCTGTAAGTGTTGCTGGACTCTGCAGAAAGGCAAATTTGTCCTTCAAGAAATACATATCCCTGAAGGCTGCCAAATTTGGCACATAATCATATAAGGTGTGCAAATCCAGAACAGGGTATGTCTGTCCCTACCCTATTTACACATGGCAGGGCATGGAACTACATAACATTTGTAAATGCAAACACAAAACTGCAGCACAAAACCTGGAGAGCCTCTCTGCACTGCGGTCATACCCTCCAGAATGAAAATTTTATAATTCCCCAGAGTTGGCAAGATTTCCATACATTGTGCTGGTACCTTACATGTCAACAGAAAAAATGTCCATCACATAATGAAAATATAAAACTGAAAGGGGGAGAGTATTCCGGTCAACATTCAGGAGATATAACAATCTGGCCCTTGCATAATGATTACCACGTGCCACAAAGATAAAATTCATGTGCCACCAAGGGATGACAATATAACAAAACCCAATTTTGTTTGTAATTACAACATCCATATGGAAAGTGTTCACCTCAAAGACCAAATGTTGCAGTTGCATCTGACAGAACAAACAAAATGTTCGAGGTAGTACGCGAACTGTTTATGAGATTACACAATGCTGACATTCATAATTCTATGGTGATTCACTAGTCTGTGCCATCCAGCAATGCAACTGACTGTCTTAATATTCAGGCTTCAGCTGCTCATGGTAGTAGTACAAAATTACAGGCTATGTGCCGTATTTGTATGGGGGTCTGTCCACTGAACCCCCTCCTTCAAGACTTAATGGATGTAATTTTATAGAGACAATTCCCACTGCCTGCAAAAGCACAAAAGCTCACAAAACACATGTCATGTGCTCTAAATGAGATATAAAGAAGGAATCCATTTACCGATGCCCTGACAGTAGAGCCACTATTGTGTTGGAATGGGTATTTCTAGGACTCACCACACCAACCAACAAGTCACATTTTTATACTGGTGCTCTTGTACATTGTTGTGGTAAGGAGGACAGATCATGAATCATTTTCTTATGAAAGTTCTGTAAAAATTTCATCTGTTCATTTTCTATAGATAAAACATGTTACCAATTTTAAAAATGTGCTGCAAAATTTAAGCACGTTTTAAAAAATACTTACACACACATACCAAGAGCACCTAGTTTTTAAATGTCTATACTTGAGGGTTAATAAATTTTTGAATACTTAATAACTGTACATTATAACAGCATTTAACATCTCAGACACACTATACTGTGTCATCCTGATGAAAATCACTTATGATATCCGAAAACCCTCTCACAGAATATGGTATTCATAAGATACTTCATGACCAGTAAATCTGACTTTATCTTCAACACAGCGACTGGTTTTCATTGTCTGTGCACTACTGTATATTTCATAAAGCTTTTGATGAAATCACTATTACACTGTTCTCATTTAGTATGCACTTTAATGTTACCTCTTACTCCCTCTGTACTGACAGTGCAATCATCATTAAGTGTCGGAAAAAACAAACCTCCAAAATATGAGCCAGAAAAAGTTGACATTCTCCACTTGCTCTCATAGATGCCTGGCTGCTCTGGACTGACCATATCAACACTCAGATCTATGGTACAGCCAGGACTTACAGGCTCAACTGGTATTCGGTCTGCAGCACAAAGCCGATCACCGCCACTAAACCGCAAACAACAACCTAGTGGCCAACTCTCATCTCCAATATTCTGTACTCGCCAAGTCTTAGTGAACCTATGCCAAGCAAATGCATTAATGCAGACATGATGGGACACACATAACGTACAAAATCTGTATACAACTCATTTTTGAGTGCTAACTGAGAATACAGAAAATCTTCCAGAACATGAAGAAGCAAGAAAATAGCATAATGCAAGCAATCTTTAGGAAAGAAACCTAACAAAAATTGTCAGACAAGTGTTCAACAGTGATTACATCTACCAAGATGTTCTTTAACAACCCTAATTATTGCACCGACGGGGGTGAAGGACTGTATGTTTTCACATTTCTATATATCATAATTTGATTTTTGAATGCACTCTTCTTAATTTTATATATAGAGGTTGCCCAAAAAGTAATGCCCCAAAATTTTTTCTCACCGAGTAACAGAGCTAGGAGGCTGTTATTTCAGGTGGTACACATTTGAACTTCCCTCATTCTATGTACGACTTCACAAGGGTTCCCACCACACGACACCTCTACTGCAGCTCTTCAAAATGGAGTCTACCAGTGATAAACGTTACAATGTGCTGTGATAGAGTTCTTTGTTACAGTGAAAGAAACAGTAAGCAACCTCCACAAGCGGCTCAGCAATGTTTATGGATATGCTCAGTCCATACGAGCAATGCAGGTCAGTGGGGAAATAGTGGGATGGAGAAGTAGGTAAAGCACAGCTCCTTGATGTTCTCTATCAGCTGGAAAGGTGATGGTCACAGTGTTCTGGGACTGTGAAGGCGTGATTCTCCTTGATGTAATGCAGAGAGGAATGACATTCGACTCAAACGTCTATATCAACACGCTGAAAAAATGAGGAATCATTTCCAACATGTTTGGCCTGACAAGAGCGTGTGCAAAATGCTGCTTCAGCAAAATAACACAACGCCTCAGACCAGCGTCAAGACTCAGGAAGCCACCACACAACTTGGATGGTTGGTGTTACCGCATCCATCCTACAGCCCCGGCTTAGCACCTCTTCAGACCCCTAAAAGATGCTGTCCATGGAAGGAAGTTTGAGTCAGATGATGATGTCATAAGCACCATCAAAACTTGGTTTTGTGTCAACAGGACAAGGAATGGTACCGGTCAGGCATACATGCCCTCGTGCCACAATGGCACACAGCTATGGAACTGCACAGAGAATATGTAGAAAATCAGGATTTATAAACTAAGGTTCAATCAACATTATGTATTATTTTCAAGATTCTTGAATAAATATCTGGCAAGAAAAAAATGTGGGGCATTAATTTTTGGCATCCCTTGTATTTAGATAACAAGGAAATTTACTGAATTTTTAAGATATGCTGCACCATCTCTGTTTTATTTTCAATGAAATACCAGCTATTTCATTATTCGTCTCTTGTTCAAACAATACTCATATTTTCCATAAACAATGCACTAAAATATGCATACCAACCAGATCATTTAAAGGTTAAAAGGCAATCCTCAGGACTACTCCAGAAGTTGCAATCTCAACAAGCTCCTTGCTTAAAGACGTAGCAAAAACTATGACTGATGAACACAGCTAAAAAAATGCTGTGGGGAGGATGGACTCAAACACATGTGATGTGTAACTAGTTACATTTACTCGTATTTCATATTTAAGCAAGTCATCTGATATGTCACTGTTAAACGTGTTCACTTTTTTCCTGTAAAACACAATACCTGGTGTAGAATGGCAACTTTATGGAATAAATAGTTATTCTACAAACTAGTTAGGTGTGTCTCATTTTCTTTTTATTTTGATACTCCAAGTGAAAGCCTCACATTTTGATGAAATAAGTTTGCATGCAATGAAATAACTTAATGATACACTGTAATATAAATAAATATAAGCTCAATTACATCCCAGTTCCATTTTCTTCTAAATGGTTCCTCCAACATGTTGGTAACCACCCACCTGAATACATGGTGTCCTGACCCAGACAAATATCTAACCACTTTTCACCATGAAAATCAAATCATGTTACTGTATCACTCTTAAGAAAATATGAGGCCTAAGGATGCTACAAATGTGATTAGTTTTACTGTAATTTATTGTATTCTTAGGACATATTTCTGCAACTGTATAGCATTTCCAGGCATTTTTTAATTGTTAATCTCTTTCATATTGTGCCCATTATGTTCCAACCACCCACCCATCCATCCATTTCCCAAACCATCCACCTACAACCTACTCACCCGTGCATCTATCAATGTATTTCAGTTTTCTTTCTTCTCAACTTGTGTTTGTGTAATTTTCATTGTGCATTATTGACACAAAGTTACATAATACTGTTAAAATAGTCACAAATAATGACCCAACGTGGTATCCCACCTCAAGGTTAATAATCCATAACATATCATACCATAAGAAAATATGGAATTCAAGCATAAAGAAATCATTTTTTAAAACTATCTCTTGATGTATTTCATCACAATATAATACACATTAATATGAACTTTACAGCATAGTCATATAATACGACCATACAAATCTGCAACAGGAAGTCCTTACTATATGAAGAACAATGTTGTTGGTCATTATACCAAGGATACATAAATCCACTCATCTGAAATTTGTATGGTGGCAAGTTAACTTTTGTGGGTCCTCAGTACAGAACTTGCTACATGTCAATCTACTTTCAAGTTGCATGTACATTTACAAAATATTTGTGGGTCCCAGCATTATGAACTATTTATTGCACCTACTTCACATCACATATGACGTGTTCTTGTTACCTACATCAACAGTATAGTAAACAATGTGCAAAAATTTAGCTCAGATGTGACAGATGAGTAGTCTTGACATACTTTATGGTTATACCCCAAATATAGTAACAGGACCATGATTAAAGATATGGCAACCTCAGAACTTACACGACACCTTTAACCTTTCAAAGGCCACTGTTCGCACATGTGAATACACATACGAAAATACCCCTAAAAATTCATTTTATATATATTTAGGCAAAAGGAACTTAACTAAATTTTTTAAAACATGCTGTACAATCTATGTTTTATTTTCCACAAAATGCCACTGAATACATAACTGTACCTATTTCTGTTCAAATAATACACACAATTTTCATAAACCATGCACTAAAATTTAAATACCCAGTCCAATGGGATAAAGGTTACAACTGTACTGTCTTTACTTGTATTTACATACTCACTTTGTACATGGTGGTATACTTTCACCCTCTCCAATAGTAACATCTTGCACTAATGACATTGAAGGCAACTTATACGGAGATTCAAAGTCAAAATAAGAGCAAACTGCACCCTGTAAATTCCTGAAATAAAACCAACAAATAAGGATAAACAATATTACTAGACAGAAGATGTTACCAAGCTAAGGTTTCTATGACTGCTAAATCCGTGTGGGCTACTGCTGTTACTCAATGATCTCAACACAACGTAACATTTTCTTCTATATTAAAAAAAAAAGTAGTAATACGCTTCTGACAAGGCACTTTAAAAGAAAATTGCCCATTTCGGTATCTCGGTTCAAATGCAGGGGGGGGGGGGGGAAACCCCACCTTTTTTAAAAAAAAAAGCCATAAAAAAAAAAAAGGAATTC
>Ga0123355_10007131_pt1 | contig 16680 bp, 5 predicted proteins | sample TergutEmb28metaG_3_FD_89872 | JGI IMG/M metagenome (GOLD analysis project Ga0123355, IMG submission 89872) | Embiratermes neotenicus P1 segment gut microbial communities from Petit-Saut dam, French Guiana - Emb289 P1 | ecosystem: Host-associated > Arthropoda: Insects > Digestive system > Gut ...
TGTTCTTGGTTCGATGTGTGTTGGAGTTTCGGTGTGGTTGGGTTGGAGTGGTATCCGTGTTGCAGGCTGCAACACGGATACCACTCCAACCCAACCACACCGAAACTCCAACACACATCGAAACAAGAGCAATACGACCAATGTGGTAATTCAACAGAATAGTCGCAAGCTCCTGATGATGTGTATATTAATGTCTGAAACATGTTGAGCACATAAGAAGTGAAATAAAATAAAATAACAAGTGACATCAAGTTGGTCTTTTATTCTTCAACTATTATTTTATGAATTCAGAATATCCAATAGAAACCACCTGCAGCGAAAAAAATGCACTAAATTGAATTTCAGTAGAAGCAGTATTCGAGCCGAAGAAGTTTTATAATGTTCCGACTTGCCAGATGGCTTTGAAAAGTCATCGTGCTGTGTAGGAAGGGGCCATAAAAGGAAGGACTGGCCGCGTGCAGTTCATACCATAGGTCAGGGTCAAACCCAGAGAAACCATTACTGTGTTGACATGACTGCATAATTTGGTTCGAATGAATTTGTTTACATCATCGCAGTGGTATGCAATACAGACTGCGAATGTTATGTTGTATAGGTGCTTGTGTCAATATTACTGTATTGTTGGACGTGATGCCGTGTATTCTGATAGATGAATACCGACACTTCGGTAAAGACTGCTACCTCTTTCTTCAAGATAGAGAAGTGAGTCGGGAGAGAAGAACTGGTATACTTGTAAGGAAGTGAAGCCAGGAAGGTGTTGGGTTTCACTGAGAGCCTTTTCCTTATACCTCTACCAATTTTCCCCGCCCGTCTCGCTGTATGATGTCGAAGGCGGGGGCAGTAGGTTCCTCCGAAACTTCGTAACGTATACGGAATTACACGGCGTCGTAACCCAGAACATTATAATCGTAAAGTGTTGAACATTTTTCCTCCATTTATCCTAGTCCAGTCATTCGTATATGCAAGTTTAATTGTGAGAAGGTAAAGTCAGCATTTGCAGGTTTTCATTGTATCAGGAATTTGAACACTCGGATAATCAAATCATATTCTTGTTAGCTGAATCAAACTGCACAGAAGCCTGGGTCTGTTCACAGAGATAACGGACCTTAACGCAGTCATTCTTTTTTACGAATATTCAGTAAACGGTGATCGCTGTATTTGTGTTGATATAATGTCGCTGTAATGGGAATATACCGCAATCGAAGCATTTCTGCAGCTTTTTCAGCGCATAATATTTATGTTTTTTCTTTTTTATTAGGTTTTGCTCAGATTACTGCTTATTTCAGATCACCCATAGTTCACTGTAATAGAATAACGAACTTTTGCCCCACGTATATTTTTTAGCCATGCTATATTTAGCTTCCTACATTAGAACGTATAAAGTGGAGTGACAAGATGATTAGTCAGTAATAAATTAGAAGGGTAGTGAAGGTGCGCTGTAATTGCTTAATTTGTGGCTGTATTTTGGATTAGCTTGAAAGGACTGAGAAACTCACTAAGCCTGTATAAGGGACTGTCGGTCACTGAACTGGCATTTAAACGCAGAACCTGTCCGATATGAAGGAATGCTATCCACTGACTGACAAACAAACAAGTAATTATCGTTCTTAATTGGTTGGGTCGGTCCTTCATGCCTGCTGCACTGCGACCATTAATTGATCTGTTGTGCTGAACACATTTTATCATTGAGCGTTAAGTAGGTCTATGTCCGTAATATGTTCCAGCAGACAACATACAACTTACTAACTAACCGATTAACATCTTCTTCCATAGTCTAAATTGTGAAGCTAATAATTCCTCAGATAATCAAGAAATTATCCGTATTTTGCGGGGCCCAAATGTTCATTACGGTGTTCGAAACAGCCCGCTACTTGTCCCTGTCCTAAGACAAATTAGTCTATTCCACAGCCTCCCATCCCACGCCTTTAGCATCCGTTTTAACATTATTATCCCCTCTAGTCCTGAGGCTTTCAATAGGTTTCTTTTAGTCAGCCTTCTTCTCTCCCATCCGCCACACTTCCCCAACCCATCTTGTTCTTCTTGATTTGAACAACGCAGTAATATTTACTGAGGATTACATTCCATGAAGCTCCTCACAAATCTTCTCCAGACTCCTATTACTTCATCCCACTTAACCCCAGATACCTTCTTCTGCACCAGAATGCTATCCACGACTGGAAATTCTTTCCCAACGAAGGAATTGTGAATTAAAGCATTCTTTTCCTTAAAACGAACATTATTGCGTGTCGTACCTCGTGTTTAGACTTTAATGTATTTTTTATGATTCTGAAGAAGAAAAATGTTTAAAATTTTGAAACGTTTAACTTCATCCGTTGCGAAGTATAAGCATTTCTTAGCATTGTTGATGACGATGCCATTATTCTGGGATGTGACACCCTGCAGTTTTACAAATATGGACGAGTCTTACCAATTGACTATTACTGTATGTACTTGTAGATACTGAACTGAGAAATCAATACACTGAAATGTAATTTATTTCAATGTACTTGAAAATTAAATTATAAAAAATGATGTTTTGGCCTTATTAGAGGATCATCAAATGTTTACCATGGGTCTATAGGACAAGTGACTCATTCGTTAAAAGGAAAGTTTTGACGCCAGCTGACCGTTTAAAGTTTGGAGGTTATTACGAATATTAGTGCACCATCAATATTAATATTTATGAACTTCAGATTTTTCCCACAGAGAATGTTTATGTTTCTCGCATGATTCTAAGAATATACAGCTTTTTTTTTTTTGCTAAACAGAGCAGTTAGACGGAATTTATTCTGTATGAAGTATGAAACGGTGTCTTGTATAATTTGTATATGGCCAGTCTTTTTAATATTTATCCTTTTCCTTCTGCTGTTTATTCAAAAAATGCAACCTTCTGCACTCCCCAACTCACTATTGTGTCCCCAGTCTTCCCTTATAAGAACGTGCTGACGCTGCTTTGGAACTTTCGTAGCTATAAGTATTCATTTCCTGTTCCCGTAAGAATTGCAACATATTTTCGTACACACGTTTTTATTCTATTTATTTTTCTTTAATCACTTCTGTAGTCTTTAACGATTAAAAATAATTGATATTGTAGGCTTTCGGGGGAATTCCTTGCATTTATAGAAAGCGAAAATTCATCATTTTTAGGAAAAAGAAAAAGAGAGAAATTATACCAAATTAAATGTTACGTTAATCTCTTTTTTCTCTCTTTGCTTAGTGGGAAGTAAATTAAAATGTTTCAATAGTTGTTTTCGTCGGCGCACTTCGATATTAATGATAATGAATGATGATAAATCACATAAAAATAAATAAATATCATCATAAAAATAAGTAAATAAATGATGATAAATAATGATAAATGATGATAATGATAATGTATTGACGTATTAATTATTAATTATTTTAGTAACGGCTGAAGTGGTTAATTTGTATGTAACTAAGTAAAGCCATGTTGCAGATTCATTCTTCAGAAAACTATAGTTGTCTGAACGTTACTTCACGCCTTTTACAAGATTTCGTTCCAAGTTCGAGTAAGATTTAATCACATGCTAGTCTCTATTTAGGGTAAGAATTTGCCACTATTCTTCGAAATTTACAAGACAAGGAACACTCTCATCTGCTAATTAAATAAGCCCATATTCATGACCACACTTCGTGAATGGAAGTGTTATAATTCAGATGTGCTGGGCTGAAGACAGTGCGGCAGTTGCTAACTCTCCTCCTGCACAAAAGACATGGCGAGGAACAATTATCTTAAAAGCAATACGCCCTACTTTTTGTCAGCCCTGTTATTCTAACCCCATGACCTCCACATCAACATTCCCGCTCGGAATTAACGTAATCCTTCGAAGATTTAAATTTGTACAAATAGATATAAAACTTCAGATCCTGTAGCACAAGGAACATGTAACTTCTCCATTAACAAAAAAAAATGGTTAATAATACTTAGAGAAATAACCGATGATGTATATAAGAGGTCTAAGAAGCATAAATACTCTGGGTGAACAAAGTAGCAAAATTCAAAATTTTTCAACGTTACAACAGGTGATAAACGTAATAGTAACTGTGATTTAATATTCTGAAAGATGTAGCTTATTAAAGTGGTATTAAAATTTCATTAGCCACCTCACAGTAAACAGTGCTTCTCTATTACATAGATCATTCTGTTATTACTGTTTAGGAAAGAGGTTGCTATTTATTCTGAGAATCGTGGGAAACACACAAATTGTATGTTGGCAAAATGCAGAGATTTTAATGTCAATGCAGGTGATAATTAAAGTAACACGTATGCTTTCAGGGCTTGCCATATCAGCCTAGAATATACTACTTGCAGAGCACACCTGTTCACATTAGCAAACAGTTAAAAGAGCAGTTCATTTGTATAAGGTTACGTGGAAGCCGTATCAGATTTAAAACCACTTAGCTGCTGTACTTTTTCTACGCTCCAGCGGTTCAAAAATAAACACGTATAGACTCAGCGTTTTGGGAACTGTATCTGTTTCCACCTCAGTTTAAAGTGTGGGAGGCACCTGCTCAATTGGACCCGTTAGATAAGCGCAGAAATTAAAATATACATGTATCTTGGGCACATATAAATGGCTGCATCCTCTTTTTACCTGAGGACGGAAACAAATCCTATTTCCGAAACGCTGTGATCATATCTTCGCATGTGTGGAGAAAATGGACGATGGAAGCAATTCAAAAAATGAGATAGAGAGAGAGAGAGAGAGAGAGAGCAGTTAGTAGTCTACTGTGCTTGGCTACTAGAGTCATCGTCTTTCGTAATAACAGGTATCTCTGCCCATGTACAGAGTTATCCCTGACATTGCCATTAGATTCAAGCACAAGTTATGGTGACCTACGTCGGAGTTAATTGTTTAGACTCATCCTTGAAAATTTTATAATTAATTGGCTATCTTATTTATGATCTGTGTTTAAGGAACCCGAATGTTTGTCGCCTTGTTAAAAGACAATCCGCCACTGGGCGCTGTTGTGGACTAATTTAAATAATCTAGCTCCCAAATTTATGTTCTGATAAAGATGCATTTTAATAGTATCCTCCCATCTATACCCACATATCTAAAATGGCCTCTCCCTTTAGACCTTCAGATTAAAATTGTTCCTGAATTTTGCTTCGTTCCCATGCGTGCTATATGCCCCATCTATCTTATCCCCATTATTGAATTACTTCATAATATTTGGTGAAGACAGCAAAATTGTGCAGCTTGTTGCACCTGTTTGCCGACACCTCCTGGCAGGTCTACGCATTCTCCTCAGTCACATGTTCACAAGTAGTTAGACCCCACAGGCTTTAAAGTACGCTGCACATCACAGCTGCCTCATGAAATACGTTACAGTTTCATTTTTATTCAAGATCTTTCAGTTATTAAGTTTTGATATTTTCACAGAGGATTTTTCTTGTAGTTTTGCGGGTTTTGAGCCCGAATATTTATACAGTTTGACACTGATATTTTGAAGGAACATGTTGACTCCATATTCCCTCCTGACAGAATAGGATCACCTGCGAAAATGGAGGTAACCTGTTTCTCCGATGTTAGTGTAAGTCTACATAATGGTCTACGATATAGAAACCTAGAAGACTACAATATAAATGTCTCGGTTACTCTATTTTTTTCCGCCGAGTGAATATGCTAAAAGATTTTGGAGTAAATTTCTTAAAAAAAAACCTAACTTGCAGTGAGAAATTATGTTTATCATCCTGACTCAAGCTAAATGACACTACTAGTGCTTCATTCTTTTTGTACAGAATAGGATTGTTTGTGTATTTTCCAAGAAACTTCTTGAGTGTAGTCTTACAAAGACTTTAAACTACCAATAGCATATACTAGAACTGCATGGTCTAGGGGTCAGAGTCGCTTACTACTAATCATGAGGCCCCGGGTTCGATTCCCGGCTCTACCGTGGGAATTTTCCCTGAAGGATTCCCACGGTGACCACGGTCTGGGTAGGTTGGTAGAACTGAGGTTTAAGGACCCTCCTGGCACTACATCCTCCTATATCACCACTCACATCATCGGGACAATGTAACTGCGCCTCGCGGGCGTCCCAACCTCAGAAGTCGGCTTCACTCCTGCCATGCCCAGGAGGGAGGACCACAAAGTCCACAAGGACATGTGGTGGCATTGGACCAAAAAACAAAACAAATATTAGAACTGCAAGTAACGCTTAAGTAAAGTCTCTTTTGTTCTGTTTACAGCAGATATGTAGATTTACAGAGGTACTAGTTTTTCGCGCGGAATATCGCTGCCTTCCTTTAAAGTATTCCAGCTTACAATACTTGGAATTTTAAGGAAGGAAAAAGAAAATTCATAAATTTTTCAGTACGTCCTGTAATTAGAGAAAAACTTAGGGTAAGGATATCAATCACATTGAAAACCTACTGTCATACTTTACAGTGCATTACTGTAACAGCAATGGTTACCGTACAAGAGGCGTGGCTTTTAAAGACGGGATTTTTTTTTTTAAATTCCGCTTTTCATGATTTCATGAATGAACCTAACAATTAACCTATTATTATTATTATTATTATCATCATCATCATCATCATCATCATCATAAACATCAAGGATTGGACCCTTTGATCCGTTCCGTCTCAAGAGTTACAGCTGCTCGCGCCAACGCTTCTTCGGTCTTCCAATTTTTCTCCTTTCTTGTGGTCTGTAGTGGTAAGATTTCAAAGGGATTCGGTTTTGTGGCATTCTTTGCAAGTGTGAAAGCCAGTTCCGTCTGTATTCATTATTACCGTATTAATAAAACTATTATATATACATGTTGCCCCCTTCAGAATTATTTCCATTTGAAGATATAGGCCGCTCCGTATGAGCCTTCTAGGCCTTGAAACATCACCTGAAATCATTTTGTGAAAGTGTTTCAGACAACTCCAGCGCTCGTTTCCACACAACAACGTAACAGCCTGAAGGTTTCAGTAGCATTTTTCGTCACTTTAACAAGAAAGTTGACTTAAATGTTTATAAACATTTTAACTGGCTCAAGATATGGTCCAGTGGCGAGTTATATACTGAAGATGAGCTTCTATTTAGTTGCGTGGTTTGCATTTTAGTGGGCCTATCTAAATCTGTACTAGAGCTGGCCAGTTTTTTTTTTTTCCCCCCCCATAAATAAATATATTTGTAGGATAATTGTAACACACAACTTTTAAAATATACCTGGCTAACCGATGTCGCAAAGGCTCAAAATTAAAAAACAAAGACATTTTAGTGGACTTTTTAAACAAGCGAATTTAATCTCTCGTGCTACAAAGTGCTCTTCCATGTACTTCTGTCATAGGAATGCTGGCTAGTGATGTCATATGTCGTGAAGAGCAAACACCTTGACAAGTGTGTTACTTCTACCGGCTCTAAGTGTCCGTGTTAGTGATGAATATATTTAGGTCTACTACGTGTAAACATGGAAAAAAAAAATTGCTTGGAGGGTCATAGAAATTTGCAGCATTTATCCCTGTCTTCGTTTTTATCTGGGTAATTCTTAACAGAATACTATGCAGATTTAAGTTAAGTGCGGGTAAGGGATTTTTGTCTTCTCCAAAGTGCCCAAACCGGTTCTGGGGTCCACCCAGCCTCCCATTCAATTGGTACCGAGGGCTCTTTCCTGGAAGTAAAACGCTCGACGCGCTAAGGCTGACCATTTACCTGTATATAAGGCGGAGGTTAAGAACGTGTGGAGAAGTACTGCCACCCATTCCATGTACCGTTATGGCGCAGGCAAGGAGAGTTTTACACAAGTTTCGGTGCTTCTTTACCTGAAGACGGAAGCAGAATCGGTTGCCGAAACTTCGTGTTTTTTCATTTAGACGGAGGACAAAGTCCAAAAAAAGAGACTCTACCAACATTACTTTTACTTTATTTATTTATTTATGCATTACATGAGATTGAGTTTCTGACGGACGTTTTGGTTCTGCAAGAAACTTCACAGCCTCACGTCCCAGTGACCGCGATCTGAGCGTTTAGGCACCGTTTATCGGATGTGCATAAACTGGGCGGTTAATTTTGGGCCTTTGTCCATACGTAAGAATACGTCTGTCACCTCTGAAACTTGGAAATGAATATCCATGAAATTTGTGGAGAGTTTTATGCTTTTACTGCACAAATACCAGTTGTCCCTCCTGCATTCCATGCGTGTCTTATACGTACATAACATTCTTAGTGTGAGTAAGCGTTTGAGTTAGTCACATGCTGGTTGCCATGGTTACCTGTGACGTTATACACAGGTTATCATGTTGAGCAGTGACGTTATAACCGGCTCTGCTCTCTGAGGTTCGCGACAGAACAACTAGAAGGCATCACTCCAAGAAAGAAACTTAAAGACTGGTTATGGACGGTGAAAGAGGATGTGGAGTAGCGCGTAAATAAAAGTTTCTTGTGCGTAATTTAGTACATCACCGTGAAGACGTGAGGGACAGTGGCGTTACAGCTCAATGCATTATTAACTTTGGCACTAGACAGAATTATAAGCCACAGACTACGAGGTAATCCTCGTGGGGGCTGTCCTGTCTGCGGCGGTGGGGGGGGCCTGATGGCTGTAGGTGGGACTACTGGACTGCTATTAGTAGGAATCATACACATACTGAAAACATCAAAAGTTTCGAGTAGCGTGTATTGAGCGATTGCAGTGTATCGATAATTTTAGGTTGGATAGTAGCTATTTGTCACTCGCCACGAAAAATGTGCAAGTGCGCATCTATAGTTTTGCATTCCTAGCAGCAATCATGTCGTCGTCTGTAGACAGTAATCAACGAGTGTCACGATTCAGCCACTCCCCTCCCCTCCTCCCGCACGAAGGGAATTCAGGTGTCAGTTGAACAGAACAGTTTTGGAAAATCGAATCCCTACCTCTGCTGGGGTTCTAACCTCAATTCTCCTTTTTCCAGTCCTTAGCTTAGTCACTAAATGGACTGAACTGTGTGCTCTATGTAGGCCTATCGGACAAAAGTTAAATGTGTCAAATCCCAACACTGCAACTGAAGATCAACAAAAGAATGCCTGCAGCACGTTGGCATGCGTGCAGTTACGACCAGTACCAAGCCAAGCATTGTAATAATGAGAACGTAGGGACGAAAAGATCCTGAATGCAAAAATATGTTATTTTTCCCTATGGCGCTTCGGTTTGTATTCGGGTCCTGGTCTCCCCTGAATCACAGCTTCACGATCACACTCAATTAGACACGCAACAATCGGTAGGACTTTTCTGGTTGAGTGATCAGCCTGTAGCAGAGACCTCTACCTGAAAATATTCGCGACAGACATCCATGCCTCGCGGCGGGATTTGAACCCATAATCCGAGCAAGCGAGGGCCCGCAGACCAACGCCTTAGACCGCGCGGCCACCGGAATCGGTAATAAGAAATTTAGCTGAGACCAATTACATTTGCAAGGATTAGAAACAAATAACCACAATATTTCATATTTATTAAATATATAGGGCCTATTTTGTCGGAAAGTGAGCAATGAGGTATTTTCTTGCGACGTTTGAAATTTTCAAAGCAGTGTCGATGGTTTCAGTTCTCTCAAAATATTACGCCGTGTTGATTGGTATTACGTACATACCAGCGTTCGAAGGATAATTTTGTCTCTATCTTGGGGATAGTCCCCGATAGTTATCCAGAGTAATCCTGAATATGAAGGCATCATATTCTCTCACCCTGTAGTAACTATGCGCCAACCCAAAGGGCTTGCGTCAAACCCCAGACAACAGGAACCATGCAGGGCTGAATCTCGATGTCCCCCTCTGGACATACCAATCTTTTTTGTAAGTTACACGGGAATACGCAGAGCTTTGTTAATTTGTGTAAGGGTTAAGGAAGACAGATTACTTGTTTATTATGTAATCTGCTTGTATAAATTCGCTTAAATTATAGAAGCAGAAATCAGGAGCGATTTTTATAACGGGTTTTCTGAAGTACTTACCAATAATTTAGACTGATTACTGTTTAAGGTAATGTTTGTATTTTAGTCTGAATAAACTTCATCGAAGTTAGGAGACATACTGTCATAATTTGTTACACATAATATCCATATCATTACCTGAGTAAATTAAGAAGCTGTTACTGACATTGAGATTATGGACACCCCTGCGCTAATGTAACCTTGACATTATATGTATTAACTTCGCGCCTGTAGTCACAGTAGTTGCAGCTCTACCCTTAAGAACCGGACGCTTTGTACGTGTCCTTAGAACTTATCCGACCAATTAAGAGCAGTTAATAAACGACGATTTTTGTAAGATTCTTATAACAGACGTGGAATGTAAAATTACACAGTGCGTCTGAGGAAGATTTATGTGAAGAATAAAAGACCAACTTGATATCACTTGCTATTTTATTTCACTTCTTATGTGCTCAACATGTTTCGGACATTAATATATCCATTATCAGGAGATTGCGACCTTTCTGTTGAATTACCACATTGGTCGTATTGTTCTGTAAAGACGGAGGATGTAGCATTAGCGTAAATTATGGTATGTAGTGGTGTGTGTTTGATAGGACGTGCTCCTGATGATGGATATATTAATGTCCGAAACACGTTGAGCACATAAGAACTGAAATAAAATAGCAAGTGACATAAAGTTGGTCTTTTATTCTTCAACTATCACAATGATGCACGGTTCAATAAACATAAGATTTATGTTGCTCATGTATAATAATAAGATACTTAATTTTTATTAGTGAAGATAACTGTGTTTGTTCTGTTGCGCTGTTTACCCTACGCAACCTTTATTGGGACAAAATAAATAATATGTTTTGATTAATATTTTCATAACAGAATATTTCAAAATGAGGCTTTCAGGGCGGATGGCTTTAGACTGTGATATTCTGGGTAATTATTCCGTGTAGTTTATGGGGTGGTTTTAATATGTTTCGGGGAGATCTGTGTCTCCATCTTCACATTTATTATAGAATATGAAAGTGCATTGGCCTATAGTGGAAAGCCAATCGCATAAGTTTTAATGCAAGTCAACCAGCTGGTATAACATTCATGGTTGAAGAGTTCAGACATCATGCCGGATCATGTTACACAAATATTTTTCTGTATGCAGTAATATATGGTTAGCCAACTTTAACATTTTGAAGTTGCTTTGTAAGGTAGGCCTGTGTATTGTAGTCATGGAACTTCACGGGGCTTCAGTGGGCTATCTTTAGGTGGTTTTTGTTTGGAAATACCCCGTTAGCCTATCAACAAATACTCAAGTAACCGAACTGTCTTAATAGCTCGAACTCTTACGTTCACATGCATACTGCATAAAACAATCAGGTTCCTACTTCACGGAGAACATACAGTCTCCGTTACGAAGACCAAACGACTATTCCTGTTTAGCGCAATAATAACTGTCTATTCTGAGACTATACAAAACCTGTATAGGGATAAGTATTGTTAAGTATTGTAAGACGGAACTTCTGGTACCCATTACGCATTAAATGTTTAAATAAGTAAATACATAAATGAATGATAGTTTTTTGGAAGGGGTGGCAAATTAAATGTTGATGTAATGGAGTTATGTAAATCTACTGGCATTTTCATTTTTGCATATGCTCCATTACGATATGTGACTGCTTCTGCTTATCTTAAGGTTACATCGTAAATACAAAGCATTAAGTGACAATCGTGTTTAACCATCTAGCAGCTAATTAGGTTATTGTTCATATTTTTGGAAGTGTCAGTTAATAAAACAGTAAAAATATACCGTAGGAATTAATTAATTAATTTAAAAATATGTGCAAAAATAAAGATTTCTTCTTGGTACTAAAAATCGATTCGTCCCCTGGACTTTTAAAACATTAAAAATATTCGAAAGAAATTCATTAATTTACCTATATCTGAAAAAATGACGACTTATTGTAGAAACTAATAATCGATTCGTCCTTTGGACTTTTAAAGCAATAAAATTAATGGGAAGAAATTAATTAATTTACATATAAGAGAAAAAATTAAGACTTCTTCTAGGTGCTAATAATCGATACGTCCCTTGGATTTCTAAGTGCAAAACGAATTATCCCAAATCCTATTCAGATTGTACCTACATCCGTTATATTGGAGATCAGTTCAATGCAAGGCGTATACCTTCAATCAACTCGGAAACATGCGAACATCTGTCGTCTATAGATGCAAGACAAAACGCGGTTTAAACGTCATGAAATTGGCTGTATTATTTCCTGCATTGGCACTGAAAATGCAGTGATAAGAAGCACAAATTAAATATTTGCTTAATAACTGAAGTGTTAGAATAGCTAAAATGTGAACATCAACAAATGAAAATTATTAATCAGCCAAAGGACACGATGGGGGAAACATTTCGAAGCTCATGAACAGGTAGTATGCTATTACGAGTTTTCTACGTACGTACTGCAAGAAGGATAAAGGTTAAGAAATGATATGGTAGAATCTTTCAAAAGAATTCTCTAATTTTATGCTGTTCCTAAGAAACTCTGGTATAAGAACCTGAAGTTTGCCAACGTGTTCACCAAAGCCTCTTCTCAGCCATTTCCTTCCATTTCACCTCACCATGAAGTATTTATGTTAAGACGTATTGTATTATTCTTCCATTTAACCCTATATACGAATGCTCTAAGCTATATTTTTCTGTTAGTAATTTTAAATGCATCGTTTCTTCTTTAATGCCTTCTTTCTGTTTTTCACTTTTTTCCCATTTTTCATTATAACACTATTACGTGAGGGTAAGAATTATGAATTTCCTGACTGTGTAATCTTCTCCATTCTCCTGTCACTATCTCTTTTCGATTCATAAATCTTCCTGTGTACCTTAATGCTAAACATGTACAATATCTTTTCATCCTTTAAAGCGAGAGTCAAGTTTTGCACCCATATCACACGTCAGGTAAAACTTTAATGTAGAACAGCTGAAACGTTATGTTTCTACATAAAAGACTCATAATTAAGTATTCTAAAGTGGATGGTAGGAAGCGTTCGTCGAATGTAATCTGCTCATAATTTTATTATAACTAATATTTAATTTTTCTTCCTAATTTTTGGAACGGAACTAAATTTTTCAACTATTTGTTCGAATTACTATATAATTTATTTCTTGTGGGGTTAGGGTTCGTGTATAAATGTTTGGCGAGCCCAAGTACTTTCAAACGAAATGCTGGTCTAAATCCACAGACATCTACACAACAACAATATGCGAGCAATTAAAGAAGCTAAAGTGAGTGGTAGCAAGTATTTTTCTCAGAACAAAATCTGCCTTTCAAACACTTCACATCATTTAGTTTATTTCCTTCGGCTTCAATTTCCGTTTCATAAGAATTGAATGTAACAGAACAATGCGTTTACTTACTAGTGTCAGAAGTGTAGCGGGTTTCATGTCGGACGGGGCTGTCGTTTCGTCACCACCGCCACCACATGATCGAAGCCTGGCTCGCTAGCATTTGCCACCGCACCAACACACAGTACACACTGGAGTGGTGCTGGCGGGCTCCACTGACAGCGGCGTCAAGCCAGCACGCGGCCACGCAGAGAGCATAGCGGAGCACCCAACACATTTTTGTTACGTCATAATACGGCTATTACAAATTTAAACGCAGAGGGCGGAGGGAAATAGCGAAGTCCTTGCTGAAGTACTGGTACCTCCCGCGTCCCTAGAAGGTCGCCCTCACGCTACCTGTTAGGGATGCCCAAAAGAGCCACATTATCTCATGGGAATGCATATTGTTTGCTGTGCAAACACTACAATATTCCGTGGACCACTTTGGAGACATTTTTAGATGGGAAGATAGTATTAAAACGTATACAAAGGTAATGGGTTGCGAAGTGATGGGTTAGATTTGAAGTTGCTCAGAAGAGGGCTAAGTCGCGGGTATTAAAACCGTAATAGTTTTGGTTTAGCAGCTTGAGGACAGAAACAACTTGTGAGACATACGACAGTGGAAGGAACGATATAGAATTAACGTTACCAAATAGCGTGTGAAAGGATTGAATAGATTAAAGTGTCCCGGGTTAAAGTGCATTCGCAGATCCTTAAACTCATATGTAGCTTTCATGGAGGAAAATTTCTGGGGAAATAATGTGGTGTTTTTTTGTGTCAATAATAATTATATATATATTAAATTAAGACGCGAAGAGACAGAACAGATTTAGGTGGCTGGGGACAGGATAAATTTTCGAATCTTTAAGTTGTATAACATATTTGTTGGAAAATCTCAAGGGAATAAATCACTAGACACACTTACATGTATATTTGACTACGGTATTGAAATAGTGTTGTTAAAAAGAGACATAAAGTTTTTAACGTAAGAGTCAACAGGAACAGTGTGTTAAATAATCTGAGATTCAGGTGACATATTGTCGCTGAGTCGCCGGGAACCACGCACTGCAGTTCTGTTTTGTACAAAGTCGAGCGTCTGAAATGCCCATCGCAATCACTAATAGGTGTTTGAAGAATACGAGTAACCCTTGCTTGGCCGTGATACTGTCACGAGATGAAGGATGGGTCCGCTATGGTATCAACTGATGGGCACTGTACGTAGCTACATTCAACACTGGAAGCAACTGGCTCTGTTGAGTCCTTAAAAAATACTTATAGGTTCTCAGATAGTCCTGCGATTCCCCGCGTTTCGTAGAATCCAAGGGATTAATGCCGTGTTCATAACACCCTGTCACGTTTCCCTGTCTTAAGCCAGATGAATCCAGTTCACCCTCACTTTTTTTTCCATGACGAACTCTCCTCCTCATTTTCCGTTGCGTCGGCAGTTCCAATCCCTGGACCCTTCATAACATTGCAGAACGTGTTAGTTTCTTAAGAAGAGGTCCCTTTAGCCACTTGACCATCCACTAAACTGGAGAACCACCCATTTTCGGCTATCCGCGACTGAAAACTCAATACATTCATTGAGACCGTAACTTCGCATATCAAATCAGCTGGTACATAGGTATAATTACCACTCCACACGAAATATTTAACAAGTTGTCCCAGTTACAGCCAGTTGATCAAGAAATTCCTTGGCATTGCTGAAACCGAATGTTAATGAAGTCCTTCAGGACCTTATTCTAAGGTAGTTAAATGCGGTTCATTAGCTGGAATATGTTTCTGTTAAAATGTATGTATTTTTTTGTCATGTAGGCCTAGGTTAAGACATTTCTTAAATTGAAATTTTCAATACCCTTTCCTTTCATTTCTCCTTCATGTGTCTACCCATTTTGTCCTTTTGAATACAATAATTCCGGTGGCATTAGATAATGGCACCATTATATTTCTTCCCCCATTGCCTTCATGTGTTACTTCGCGTGTTATATTTTCATCATTCTTAGGTTAAGGTCTTCCAAATTATGTGACGTAATATGTCATATGATTGCAGTTGTATGGTACGAAATTTATGTGAGGTAAATTCAGTCAAAAACACATCTATAAATATATGGCTAAACGATGGTGTTTATTAACAATGGAAAAACTACATGTTTCGGCCTATAGCGGCTATCTTCAGGTTTTGACAACTTTCTCGCTAAAAGAGTTTTATATAATATAATAGCAAGAAACTTGTCAAAACCGCTATAGGCCAAACATATAGTTTTTCCATTGCTAATAAACACCATCACTTAGCCATATATTTATAATTGTGTTTTTGACTGAATTTACGTCACATATGGTTTAAACACACAACGGGGATGAAACACCTCAGCAGTATGGTACGAAATTTAGTCACCCCTGTTGTCTGTGGTTCGTGTGATGGACAGACGACAGTTAGTTTTACAAGATCTTGATTTTTCGCTGTGACTTAGCCAGTAGCCTATGTGTTTATTAAGCCTTTTGTCAGTCTTGTAGCCACAAGTAATAAATCATAAAGCCATTATAAGCTTGTTCACAACAGAACATTCTTAATTGCTTCATCGTTGAAGCAGAAATATCAAATGCGACTCTATTATGTGAGGCTGTCATGGTACTAAACACACTGTGTACAGGCTTTGTGTCCTACAGGCAGGAAACTCTGTTAACATCAGTAAACAAAGCGAGAAGTGACATTTTAAATCTATTAGTATGGAAAATAAATTGAATAAGTTACAAGAGGCTATTTGGTTTTTGACATCTGAGGAATTTTATCGCCGTATCATTAAAATTCGAAGCAATTTAGGCTCTTGTCATTTATAATAGCCCATTGACCTATCAAGCATATGATTTTTCTTAAGACTCGAACACAAGCTACACAAAATGGAAGCATAATATGTACGTACTTCTGTCTTTTCGTTCCCATTCTGAATTGTAAGTATCATTCACAGGATGTGGATTCAGTTTATTTTAACTTTTTAAGTGCTGAGTGAGTGTAATTGTTATAATAAGTGAGGACAACAGTGTCTCAAATGTAGGTAATATAAAGTAAAATATAGGTTTTATTATGATGTGCAAATTTGAGTGGAATTTATTTTTATGTAGCAATCTTAATTAATAGAAGGAAATTAATTTGTGACTTCTGTGTCGTGATTACTTTATCTGAAACGCTTGAAAGACCTTGAAAATATGAATAATAACACGATATGCGCTCTTATTCTCTTGTCATTTAATTTCAAATTATAAACTTATTCATTATGATCCAAATGATTTTGAGAAAGGGCACGTACCAGTTAAATGGCACGTACCAGTTAAATGGCACGTACCAGTTAAATGGCACGTACCAGTTAAATGGCACGTACCAGTTAAA
>Ga0123355_10007132_pt1 | contig 16679 bp, 16 predicted proteins | sample TergutEmb28metaG_3_FD_89872 | JGI IMG/M metagenome (GOLD analysis project Ga0123355, IMG submission 89872) | Embiratermes neotenicus P1 segment gut microbial communities from Petit-Saut dam, French Guiana - Emb289 P1 | ecosystem: Host-associated > Arthropoda: Insects > Digestive system > Gut ...
GCCTGGCATGACCATACGGTCTGCTGCGGGTGGGCTTGTGCCTTCCCATACAAACAGCTTAAACACTGCATTCGGCAGGTATTCGTGGTCGAAGCTGCCGCCTGTTAGGACTTGGCCGTCTGTTTTTAATATGGGCCAGTATCTGGTTGGCGTATTGTATACACGCCAAGTTACGTCCCATGGCCTTGGATGCTCTACACTTGCACCTGGGCCTACTACTATTGGGCCTGGCGGGTCACTATCAAAAGCTGGAGCTATATCGTACAAAGTACATACCGTTATGTTGCTTACACCACTATAGCGGTTGGTGGTTATGTTCCAGCGCCCAAACATGGGTATCAGATAGCCAGAGTTGGCTGGGACACTTACCTCCCTTAGCCGGTACTGGCCGGTAGAGTTGTACGAGAACGGCCTGGGGATAAACACACTACCTGGGGGTGCCGGCGATGGTGCCGGGCGGCCGGGTAAGTGCGGTATTGCTGAGCCGCTTGGTTGTGGCTGGTATGCGTCCGGCATTGCCTCCCATGTGCTTGTTACTGTGTTAAAGCGCTCTACTATAAACTGCACACCGTTTAGTGGCTGACGTACGCCCGCGCTGTCTTCCCGGCCATACTTGGTAAACATCAAGCGTGGGCGGTGGTTGCCTACATGCCAGTTTTGTAGCATGTCTGGGTTGGGGCTTACTGCGTTCCAGTCGAAGAAGTATAGGGAGTTGGGGGCTTCGTGCGTTATGGTATTAATCCTTGCATCTGGGTGTGTGTCTGCAGGATGCATGTTTATTAGCCAGTAGCCGCCTTCTCGCATATAGCCCATGGGTGGCTGTACTTCATATAGCCTGTATTGGCCGCCTGGGGTAAGGGCTACCCTACCCGGCGGGGTTGTTATATTCATGACTACCAGCCCAGGCTGCATTGAGGCTGGGATTGCGGCGGCAAAAGGTGTATTGCCTGTTGCTGTACCTACTGCTGCTATATTGGCTGCGGCACCGCTTGTTATGTTGCCTGTCACGGCTACCCATGTGGGTGACGCGGGGGTGCCTGTGTTCCTGTATAGCCTAAACTCTGCACCGGGTCTGGGGTGGGCTACTCTGGTGGTGTTGTTGGTGGCTGGGTATGTGAGGTATAGGTCTTCGCCTGTTTTGGTGAATACTAGGCGTTGGTGCCATATGGCTTCTATTATCATTAGCCCGTTGGGGGCGTTTGTTATGATATTGTCTGGGTCATCATCACAATAAATTGCGTTAAGCTGGTGCACACTCGGGTCAAACATTTGACCTGCCAACGGACCACTTGCTATACGCCAACCCGTAAATACCATAGAAGGGTCTACATGAGCAGGGTTATTTGGAAATCTTGCGCCATCCGCTATGGCTGGTACAGTTGATGCCATTGCTTCATTGATTGAGAAAAACTCCGGAACAACACTATCCCAACCGGCAGTATACTGGTTGCCACCAAAATTCCCGCCGGCCAAGTCAAAGCGAAATATCCCCATCCACTGGGCATACAACTCCACAACTGGATGGTCAGCAGTTATAACGGGGGCTGTTTCCGAATACACGACCCCACGTCCGTCAGGTTGGTCGTTCCAGCGTCCAAACGCCCATGTACCGGTACGACTTGGGTTTGGAACCATACTCCCTAGGCCTATTGGCCTACCTACGGTAGCAATCCTATAAAAGTCTAACGGGTTAACTAGTTGCCCACCATTGCCCCTGAAGTTAAACCTCGCACCCCAAGCGGCATACCAAGTTCCTGGGCCCAGTACATTAGTAACCGCAAGCAATTGCGCACCAGTACCATCATTGTTTGCCCACCATCCACGGAATGCAAAACCAACTGGGTCAATTGGTTCAGGAGGCCAGGGAGTTAAAGGCACTCCTACAGTAAACGGACGCTCGCGCCATTGAGACAAGATACTAGTTGGGTCACCAAGACCATGATGGAAAGACAATGTATTATCCCACTGGGCATACAGTGTCATTGGAGCAAGATACACCCAGTCTATAAAGCACATAAACGCTATATCATCTTCTGATGTAAACCAGCGCCCGCTGCGGTCTTGCCTGGTATTCCAACCAAGGAATGTGACATCTGTAGTAAGTGCTGCCACCTCTGGCCAGTTACCGCCTTGAGCGGCTTGTCTTGGGTTGGGAAATGCGTAAGTAAACGGAAGCGGGACGTTAAATGTAGCTTGTGGATGTAACGGGTAAGGACGCATATGGCGGCTATCGTTTCGGTCATCAAAAGAATATCCATCTGCCATAGTTATTACCCTGGAAGCAGGCTGTCCTATAAATCCTAAGTTGGGATCAAATGTAACTGGTACACCCCATTGTAGGTATACGCGCAACTCTCTTCTGCCTGTTTCTGGGTTAATTGTATAAGGAAATGTTGATACATCAGAGCCTGTGTGAAATGTTCTTCCATCAAAAGAGCCATCTGGGCAAGTGTTCCACACACCCGAATTGCCCACAGCAAGCCTATTTTGCCCGCCGACACCGGCAGGCACCCCAGTATACCATTGCCACATGGCCTGGATTTGCACATACCCAGGTCGGCGAAAGCCACCAAGAAACCCGGCTCCGCCAGTGTTATTTGCATTGGGACCAGAGCCCCAACTTGTAATATTGCTCGTATGTGCGCCCTCATGAGCCCAGTTATAAACAGCATTCATATAACCGATAGAAAGACGACCAGGTAAGTTAGTAAAATTGGCGTGTGTAGCAGCTGCCGTTGCCGAGCCGAACGCGACCCTACGGCGCATGTATGGAGATGACCCGCCTGTGATTTCGGGGATAAGCGTACCGGGCGGTACCCACTCCTGTGTGTTAAACCCGCCATTTGCAACAAAAATAACTTCTACATATGGTGCCCAGTGGGCATAAACTGTAATGTTTTGGGGGACAGCTGTGGAACTTGTAAACCTTGTACCCCTTGGAAAAGAACCACCACCAACACCTACCACACCATTAGTATAATAAGGAGATGTAAACCAACCCAACATTACATACCCCGGCTTATGCGGGAATGTTGGCATGTTTATACCTGTAGTATTACCTATTGTACCAGGGGGTGGGATATTTCCAGGCCCAGGGCCGGGAAGTCCAATATTGTGAAGGTCGCTTGTACCTATGGGTACAGGGTTTGCAGTTTCTGTGAAACCGGAACCGGTGTTCCTGTACCATATGCCACCCTGTGTATTAAAAGTAACAACTACATCGTCGTTGGGTATCCAGTGGGCCCAAACACTGAAACTTTCAGTGATAGCGCACTGGCCGGTAAATTCAAGATGTGGATGTGTGACGTGTGGGTTCTGGTTAGGGTGGAACATTTGTAACCACCAGCCATTAAATGTATGACCTGGTCTATAAAGCACCATAAGGCTACAATCTTCTGGCATTCCCCTTGGCATTGGCTCGTGAGTATGGATATTACGAAGGATTCCATCATTGTCGATATTTCCACCGCTATCATCTAAGCGGAGATCCCTGTGTATCCGCGCAACGCCTATATTCTCTGGGTGTACTGGTACATTACCAGGCACAGGATAAGTAAAATCCGGGTCAGTGTCACGTACAGTCCCACCATTTGGATTAAATATTACTCTATAAACCCAATGTGCAAACACATCTAAATCATCGGTTACAGGGGTTATAGCAAAGGCCGCAGGAGGTGATGGCCATTGGGTAGCTCCCGCAGTATGATTTGCTCCGGGGCTACTCCAACGCGTATTGCCAAGTGCGTCCCAACCATATGGCTCAAGCCACCAACCCTCAAGTGTCCTACCGGCGGTACATGCCGCACCAGGGGCTGATCTGGGCCAGGGAATGTTATCATTTAATTGCGTCTGACCAAAGCCAGCAGGGCGACTAGACATATCAACACTCATACCCGGCATAGCATCACGGAATGGCGTATGATTTATCGTAACAGGAGTTGCACCATCCATATGTGTATAAGTAAATGACCCAACCGCAGTCCCATTTACAGCCGGCAAAATAAATGATACCCGTGGCGGTATATTTGGAATCCAACGTGCGAATATAACCATAGGACCATCTATCTCAGTATTACCGGTCATTTCCACACCACCGATTGCAGCACTCACGCTCCACCAACCACTAAAAGTCCAACCGGGACGTGCTCCTATTGGTGGGTCATTGACCCATACCATTGTGCCAAACTCAGCAGATACCTCATTAATAGACCAACCTTCTGGGATGTTCGCACGCTCACCATAATATTGAGGATTATTAGCGTTAAAAGGAGGTACAGCTGGTGGTGCCCAACCGTTACCGCTGAATAATACAGTCACGCCCCATTTTGCATAAACGGTAAAACTACCGTTTCCGTCTACACCGTTAACAGAACACACAGGTGAAGTACCAGTAAACATTGTACCGCGGCCATCTGATTGAGTATTCCACCCAAGAAAGGCACGACCACCTAACGAATGTGTCGGAAGGGGGAAGGGCATACGGGCATCACCAATCCAGCCTATATCTGCATCACCATAATATGTAGAACGGGCACCTTGGCCGGGAGATGTCCCCAACCCGTCGGGTGTATTTGGGTTAAAAGAAACTAATATACCCGAAAGTGGGCCAATAAGGTACCCACCCATAGTTTCAATACAAATATAGTAAAGATTATCGTCGAATGCCGCTATACTATTATCAAAATCAATAGTCTCAAACTCGCCTAGATATACATCCATATACCCAAGCGCTACCATATTAAAGCTCATATAATTAGGCGCATCGCCGCTATAATACGGCCCTTCGATATTATTGTGCGATACTTCTATGTACTCAACATAATCAACAGATACAGGGCCAGGGTAGTACTCATCATACCGCGGGCCATAGTCATACCCCTGAGCTCCCCATTCGTTGTATGTATATCCAAACACTCCAAAAGCCGCAATAATCGACAAAGCCACAAACATAAAAACCTTTCGGGCCTTTTGGGACTTTAATATTGGACTAAAATGGTTGAGTATGTTCTTCATGTCATCGTATCCCTTCAATTATACTCCTAGCCTATGTAAGTTACTAAACGCAGTATATATGTATGTACATGCCTTGCAAAGAGGGAAAGTATTACATAGCAGTAACATTTCCTATATCGGATAGGTTATATCCAGCACAATATAAACCCACTAACCATCTGATGCAAGTAGTATTGCACAACATGCGAGATTATTGGCACAAGATGCAAAATCAAAAAAAATTGGGCCAAGCATTATCGCTTTTGGCCCAATCATCAAAACTATATAACATAGACAAACCTATGAGTCTTCGCTGGATTTTTTTGGTTGCATACCCTCACACTGTCTACATCTGTTACGCTCACGCAACTTTGTGTTTAGCGAATCTGCTATCCGCCAAGTCTGGTACATTTCCAATATTATTACAGTAAAATAAATCACAAACACAGATATAAATATGGCAGCAGTATGGCCATAGCCAATCCACTCCATAAAATGGCCCACTATTAGTACAATCGCAAGTACAAGCAAGAACTGCATAATAATCCTGCCAATAAGTTGCCGGATGTTTAGCTCCTTTTTCGAATAAAATACAATGTACGTAAGGCTCGATAAGAAAGCAACAAAAAATAAAGAATATAAAAATTCAACTATAATAACCTGCCACCCAAAAATTATAGACATCACACACACCATTATGCCCATAAGGCTCCATATCGCAAAAAATGTATAATACATACGTTTTACAATCTCTTTTAAACCCATATATCTGTCTCCCTTATACGCCCAAACGTTCTTTTAGTATCCCCACATACTGTCGCGAAATTGTTACGCGCTCCCCATTGGTTAAAACCGCTTCTAGCCTCCCAGACAATGCCGGCGCTACAGATTTTAGTTTGCTTAAATTTATAATAAGCGATTTGGATACCCGCAAAAAGTCGTTGGAATGCAGCATTTCTTCCAGCTCGTATAGTTTAAGCTTAGACTCGTATACTTGAGCTTCGCAGTAAAGGAAGGTCTTGCTGTTAACCGTTTCTACATAAAAAATATCCATGGGCTGCAGCCTATGGATTTCGCTGTCTTTGTACGCGATTAATAAACCCTGGGTCCTTAGCTTGTTTAAAAGCTGCACAACCTCTGGGCTTATATTTCGGCACTTGACCAGGATTTCGTCTTCTTCGCCATCTTTTGGCTCTACAATTGTTATCTTCATGGCATGATTATACAAGCTTTCTAATACTTTTGCCATAGTCTATCCAATTTAAAACCGCCGTGTGGAATGCGCATTCCACACGGCGGTTTTATTAGTTATTTAATTCACAATTAGTCGGCTTGTTTGTTGCCAAGTGCGGCTTGCGCGGCAGCCAACCTTGCTATAGGCACCCTAAAGGGTGAACATGATACATAGTCCAGCCCAATCTTGTGACAGAAGGAGATACTGTACGGGTCACCGCCATGCTCTCCACAGATACCTATTTTAAGGCCTGGTCTTGCTTTGCGGCCTTTTTCTACAGCCATTTGCATTAGTACACCCACGCCGGTTGTATCCAACTTGGCAGTTGGGTCGCCTTCGTAGATGTTTTTGTCGATATAATCCTTAAGGATACGCCCGGCATCGTCGCGGCTTAGGCCGTAAGTCATCTGTGTCAGATCGTTGGTACCAAAGGAGAAGAACTCTGCTTCTTTGGCAATATCGTCTGCGATGATACATGCACGTGGGATTTCTATCATGGTCCCGATTGCGTAGTCGAGGTTTATACCGGAAGCAGCAACTAGTGCTTTTGCGGTGTTCTCTACTACTTCTTTGAGGTAGCGGGTTTCTTTTACGTCACCTACTAGCGGGATCATGATTTCAGCTTTGATATCCAAGCCTTTGGCTTTTTTGACTTCAAGTGCGGCTTCGATGATTGCGCGGGTTTGCATTTCTGCAATTTCTGGATAGCTTACTGCCAAACGGCATCCGCGGTGGCCCATCATTGGGTTTAATTCATGCAGGGCGTTGGCTTTGGACTTGATGTCTTCTACACTCTTGCCCATGTCTTTTGCAAGTTGTGCAAAATCGGCATCGTTTTGCGGCATAAACTCATGCAGTGGCGGGTCAAGTAGGCGTATTGTTACAGGCCTACCGGCCATTGCTTCGTATAAGCCAGAGAAATCGCCTTTTTGAAGCGGTAACAGCTCGTCCAAAGCGGCACGGCGCTCGGCTTCTGTATCGGCAAGGATCATCTTGCGCATTTTTGGAAGACGGTCAGGCTCGAAGAACATGTGCTCTGTACGGGTGAGCCCTATACCTTCTGCGCCAAACTCAAGTGCGATTTTACAGTCTTTGGGGGTGTCGGCATTGGTGCGTACGCCCATGCGGCCTGGCACTTTGTCTGCCCAGGAGATAAAGCGTGCGAAGTCACCGGCTATTTCTGCTTCTACGGTTTTGACATCGCCAAGATATACGATACCGGTTGAGCCGTTTAAGGAAATATAATCGCCTTCTTTAACGGTCACGCCACCCAGTGTGAAGGATTTGTCTGAAGTAAACTTGATGTCTTCACAGCCAGATACACAGCAGCAACCAATTTGGCGTGCTACCAGTGCCGCGTGGGAGGTCATGCCGCCTTTTGCGGTTAGGATACCTTTAGCAATTTCCATACCCATGATATCGTCTGGGGATGTCTCCATACGTACCAGAATTACACGTTCGCCTTTTTCGTGGGCCACAACTGCATCGTCGGCAGTAAAGTATACTTTACCAGCGGCAGCACCTGGGCTTGCGGGAAGTGCACTTCCTAGCGCTTTTGCGGCGTTGAGGCTTGCGTTGTCAAACATTGGGTGAAGGAGTTGGTCTAGTAGTTTTGGATCTACAGAAAGCAGTGCTTCGTTCTCTGTAAGGATGCCTTCGTTTACTAGGTCAACTGCTATCTTAATGGCAGCATGTGCAGTACATTTACCATTGCGGGTCTGAAGCACATATAGCTTGCCTTCTTCTATGGTAAATTCCATGTCTTGCATGTACTTGTAATGTTTCTCCAAGCGCTTTGCATGACCAACGAACTCGTCATAGATTTTGGGGTTGCTTGTTTTAAGGTCAGAGAATGGAAGCGGTGTGCGTATACCTGCTACTACGTCTTCGCCTTGGGCGTCCATGAGGTACTCGCCGTACATTTCGTCTGTACCTGTGGCTGCGTTACGGGTGAAAACTACGCCGCTGCCGCTGGTGTCGCCCATGTTACCAAATACCATCTGTTGTACGTTTACAGCTGTACCCCACTCATATGGGATATCGTACATACGGCGGTATACGAATGCACGTGGGTTGTCCCAAGACTCGAATACAGCGGTGATTGCGCCGTAAAGTTGCTCTTTTGCGTCTGTTGGGAAATCACAACCTTGGTCGTCACGGTAGATTTTTTTGAACAGTTCTACTATGGCTTTCCAGTCGGCTTCGTTCATTTCGCTGTCGGACTTGTAGCCTTTTTTCTCTTTGTAACTTTCTATTTCGTGTTCGAATTTATGCTTGCTTACACCTATTACTACATCTGCAAACATCATGATAAAACGGCGATACGAATCGTATGCAAAACGCCCACCTGCCGTAGCGGCTAGGCCTTCTGCTGCTGCATCGTTGATACCAAGGTTGAGGACTGTATCCATCATACCAGGCATAGAAACCCGCGCGCCAGAGCGTACAGATACCAACAATGGGTTTTTGGAATCGCCAAATTTTTTGCCGCTTTCTTTTTCAAGTTGAGCGATACATTGGTCGATTTGTTTTTTCATGTCGTCGGACAGCTTTTTGCCAGATGAGTTGTACTCTGTACAGGCTTCCGTTGTGACGATAAAACCATCGGGTACGGGTATGCCTAAGTGGATCATCTCGGCCAAGTTTGCGCCTTTGCCGCCAAGGAGGTTCTTCATGGAGGCGTTGCCTTCCTTGAACATATATACATATTTCATGATTTTATCCCCTTTCATAAATTATATAGTATTTATTATTTCAGGGTTGCTTTTGCACCAACTTCGGCAAGTTTGGCTACGATGCTGTCAGCTTCTGCTTTGGGGGCGGCTTCTTTAAGGATTTTGGGGGCGTTGTCAACCATTTCTTTGGCTTCTTTGAGGCCAAGACCGGTGATTTCGCGCACGATTTTGATAACTTTAATTTTTTCGGCACCCACGTCTGATAGTTCTACATCAAACTCTGTTTTTTCTTCTGCTGCTTCTGCTGCACCGGCAGCTGGGCCAGCCATCATAACACCTGCTGCGGCGCTAACACCAAATTCTTCTTCGGCGGCCTTTACCAGGTCGTTAAGCTCTAATACCGAAAGCTCTTTGATGGCTTCGATAAGCTCTGTAATTGTTAGTTTTGCCATTACTTTTTTCCTCCTAATGGGATGTGAATGTTTTAATGAGATTAATGTTAATAGTTGATATTACTCTGCTGACGCTTCGACGGCTGGTGCTTCTTCTGCTGTGGGCGCTTCGGCGGCTGGTGCTTCTATAGCAACTTCTGCTACTGGCTCCGCCGCTTCTGCAGCCGCAGGTGCTTCTTCTGCCGCGGCGGCGTTGCCACCACCGCCTTGCTCTGCAATAGCGTTAACTACACGCGCAAAGCTGGCCATTGGCGACTTAAGCGAGCCAAGCAACCTTGAAAGCAGTACATCCTTGGACGGGATATCTGCGATGAGCTTAGTCTTGGCCGCATCGTAAACATTGCCTTCCATAGCGGATGCTTTAAACTCCAACATTGGCATGTTTTTTAGATGCTTGTTGATTTGTGCAGCCGCTGCTGTGGCATCGTCATAGGAGAATGCTACAGTTGTAGGCCCAGCCAGGTACTCTTTGATACCTTCGAAATCGGTACCTTCTACCGCGAAGTTAATCATAGAGTTCTTGTACACTTTGTAGTCGATACCACCGGCTTTTCTTAGGGATGAGCGTAGGGTTGTGTCCTGCTCTACCGTAAGACCGCGGGCGTCTACCAACACGATGGACTTACTACGGGAAAGCTTTTCGCGGATTTCGTCCACTACTACATTCTTGGCTGTACGGTTACGCTCTAGGTTTGGGTTTGTCATTGTTCACCTCCTTCTTGTGATTGTATCCGGATACAGGCATAAAAATAGCCCCGGACTGTGACCATAGTCTCGGGGCTTTAGCATCATAACAAATGCGCGTTACAAAACGCAGCACTTTCATATACAAGCAACCTCGGTAGGATTTACGCAAATACCATGCTGGCACATGCACCTACTGTCTATGGTATGCAAAGTTTAATACGTAACATATATATTGTCAAGGCATATTGCAATTCACACCCTAGGCAAAGCCTACGCCCACGCAACCTCATGCCTACAGTGCACAATTCAATTTTCTATAAATTGCTTGACCCGTGCTTACTTTACAAGGCCAGTCAAAGAACATACCGCTGCCAATATAGCCGCAACAATAATAGCATGCGGCCAGAACGCGATGGAAAAACGAGACCCCATTACCATAGATGTTAGCACAAGGGCAAACGCGTCAATTATCAACGCAACAACAAACATAATTGCCGCGCTGCCCTTTTTAAACAACCTCCTCAAGAGCGCAACAATAATAAAGTTGATTATACCAAGTACAAGCGCCACAAGAAATATTGTTACCAATACCGTTCCACCAAAACCAATTTCAATAAACGGTACAAAATCCATGGACAAAATCCACAACACTACTGCGCTCAAAATAAATGCCAAAATGCCGCTTTTTTGCTTCATATTACCCTCCTATAGGTAGGTGCACTGTTTAAATAGCATGAAAGTTACGTAGGCGTAAATTATTACTATTATAATACATTATGATTGTTGTTGATACCCTTTTAGATAAATTCTATCAACATTTGACGCTGCAACAAAAAAGCCGCCCCAGTCATGTACCGGGGCGGCTTACTAGCATATAAATTTATTACTTACCTGCCATTTGGCGCTCTTGTGCTTCTATCATCTTTTTAACCATATGGCCCCCTACAGAACCGTTCTGGTAAGATGTCAAGTCACCGTTATAACCCTGTTTTAGCGGTACGCCTATCTCGTTTGCCACTTCATATTTGAATTGGTCAAGAGCTGCTTTAGCTTCAGGCACTGCTTTTCTATTCCTAGACACAACTATTCACTCCCCTCATGTTATACGTTTAATCAACTATCGTATAGCAACCATTTTCATTGCTATGGGATTATTATAGGCAGGGATTGAAATAGTATGCTGGTAGTTATTTCAGAAGTTGTATGCCGTTTTAGGCGCGGCCAAGATATTCACCTGTGCGTGTGTCAACTTTTATTTTATCGCCAATATTTACAAAAAGTGGCACTTTTACAGATGCGCCGGTTTCTACTGTTGCTGGCTTGGTAGCACCTTGTGCGGTGTCGCCTTTAAACCCGGGCTCTGTATCTGTAATTTCCAACTCTACGTGCATTGGCGGCTCTATGCCAAAGATGCGCCCGCTATGTTCCAGGACTTTTATCATGTCGTTCTCTTTTACAAAAATCATGTTGTCGCCTACGTCTGTAGCATTAAGCTCTAATTGTTCAAAATTTTCTGTATCCATGAAGAAGTATGTCTGCCCGTCTTTGTATAGGTATTGCAGGTCACGGCGCTCTATATGAGCGCGTGGCATTTTTTCTGATGGGCGGAAGGTTTTTTCTAATATGCTGCCGGTTTCAAGGTTCCTAAGTGTGGAGCGTACAAAGGCCGCACCTTTGCCTGGCTTTACATGTTGGAAATCTATGATGATGTAGATGCCACCTTCATATTCGATTGTTATCCCGTTGCGAAATTCACCTGCTGAAATCATTGGTGGTTCCTCCTATAAATTTATTTATAAATTGTATTTGACTTATTACTGCAAAGGCACGGCATTATGCATTTCTATGCGCCCAGCGCCAAGTGTGGCCGTGATATCTCGCGTATAACCGCCACCAGCAAACCGTACGCGAAACGCAGTTGTTGCTGTGCCTCTGGGATGAAAAGCTATTGTGTGATCTAATCGAGCAGTGGAGTACGTAAGTTCAACACCATCTTGGAGATATACACGCCGTATTTCATTGTCTGGGTACAGGGACATAATCCTATACATATTGTTTGCTCGGTCAAAGTGTATTGCATGTTGCTGCCCGCTTATTACTGCCATACGCTGGGCATAACGCATATCTGCTTGCAACTGAAGCATAGCTTGGTCTAGCGCGGTGCGGCTTGGCTGCCTAAAGGCCAAGAAGATACCACTGGATATTACAACAATAATTGCAAGCGCAATAACAAGCTCAAGCAGCGTAAACCCGCCGTTATTGCGGCCTGTACGGGCTATCATGGCCTTGCATCGCCATAATACCTCTTAAGCAGCCACCCTTCTATAAGCCGTTTAAAATGCACAAAGAACAAATCTTTTTTGGATATAGGGTTTACCAATATTGTAGTAAGCCTGGCATTCTTACCTGCCCATACATCAGAAAGTAATTGGTCGCCAATAATAGCGGTATACCCGCGCTTTGTGCCCATTTCTTTCATGGACTTGCGTACACCGCGGGTAAGAGGCTTTGCAGCGTTGGCAAACCCTGGTATGCCCAATGGCTTGGTAAAGTGCGCGAGCCGCTTGTTGGTATTGTTAGTAAGTAGGCATACCTTAAAACCTATGCGATGCAAGCGCTTAATCAAAGCCACTGTTTTTGCCGAAGGCTGGTTGTCTGCATAAGGTGCTAGTGTGTTGTCTAAATCAAAAATCAACCCGCGTATCTCGTTTTGCCATAGTTCGTCGTATGGGATATCATAAACCGTATTATAATAAAAATCGGGTTTTAGCATCCCCATGCTCCCCGCCTCCTTTGGTTCTCTTCAATATCAAGTCTTAATGACTCTACCATTTCGAGCATAAATTCGTCAAGAAATAATATCATACCGCCGTATGGTACGCCGGGAAACTCGGCTCCACCCATCTCTAACATATAAATAGTATATGCATCCAAAACCGTTTCCCTATCGCCAATGTGTGTCCAATTTATGGACGCTTCTACTGCCGCCCCAACACGTATGTCTATGCCTTCATACCTATGTATTACCGTGTCAACGCGAAAACTATCTATACCAATACATACAGTGGTTACTGCGCGGTATGAGTCGGATATCGTACGCTCGCCTGCGTTGATGTTGGCATCAAGCCCCCAAACAAGCTGATACGCAAAAAAATGACGCGTAAAATTTGCATCCATAGAAGCCCTTAAATCTATCATTGCTTCTTCTATAAAAATACGCCTAAGCTCGCCCCGTGAGAATGGGCTAAGTATTAGCCTTTCGTCCACAATATCAAACACTATGTAGTCCCCTATTAAAAACCTATGCCATGTGCGGCTGTTGATATTGTCCTTGTTGGCCTCTAGGGCCTGACGCAATAAAAAAAAGGCCTGTTCGTTCCCGGCTACAGCCAAGTCGTACAGCCCTACATATGTAGTATAACGTGCGGTTAACCGCCTACTTACGGTGGTTACACTCAAGACCACTGCCGCCAACATAACAATCAGCATAGTAATTGCCAATACGGAAATATAAGCGCTGCCAACACGTGATTTTGAAGCGGGCATAATTAACTCCTACTACACCATACCCACAGCGTGGCCAATAACCTGGCCATCTTCGCCCCATACTACAGTAATAATAGTAGAGTTGGCCAAAGCAATATTAGTACCTGCGACTGCCGCGCTCACATCTGGTGTGTCTATAGTATGAAATTCTTGCGCATACCTGCCAAAAACCCAAACGCTGTACTCAAAGTTACTGGTTATGCTTGCAACCCTAGTTTTTGGGTCTGTACCGCTTGCTAGTGCGTCGCGCACTGCCAGCATAATACGCTGGGCTTGCAAGTGGCCATCATATGCGTCTACCGCGAAGGTCATGTTGCGCCCGGCTTGGGACATGGTGGGGATAACAGCCAGCACTACTATTGCAAACAAGGCCAAGGCTATTATCACTTCAATGTACGAGAAGCCGCGTGTCTTTTTGTTTGCTGTCATGCACAATCACCAGTCTTAGTCTTAGTCCCAATCCTAGTCCCAGTCAAGTATCACTTTACCAGAATCGCCGCTGCGCATTACCTCAAAGGCTTTGGCAAAGTCTTGATAGTGGTAGCGGTGGGTAATAATTTTCTCTATTTCATTATCCAGCCCAGACTGCAAAAGGGCGGACATACGGTACCATGTGTCGTACATTTGGCGGCCATATATGCCCTTCATGGTTAGGCTGTTAAAGATTACTTTGTTCCAGTTGGTTAGGGTATCCTCTGGAAGGATGCCCAGGATGGCCATTTTGCCGCCGTTGGCCATAGTGTCTAGCATATCGCTAAAAGCGGAAGCGCTCCCGGACATCTCTAGACCCACGTCAAAGCCCTCTGTCATTGACTTGAGGCTTTTTACCACATCTTGCAGCTTCTCGTGCCTTACGTCTACAGTTGTGGTTGCGCCTAGTTCTTTGGCCATTTTTAGCCTGGTGGGGTTTATGTCTGTTACTACTATGTGCCTGGCACCTGCCCGCTTTATAATGGGTATAGACATCAGCCCTATGGGCCCGGCCCCGGTAATTAGCACATCTTCACCCAGCACATTAAAACTGAGGGCTGTGTGAGTGGCGTTGCCCAGCGGGTCTAGTACGCTTAATACGTCTAGCGATATATTTTCGTCACATACCCAGATATTTTCGGCCGGGAATGCGATGTATTCGGAAAATACCCCGTCCATGTTTACACCTATACCCACGGTTTGGCGGCACAGGTGAGGGTGCCCGGTTATGCAGTGGCGGCATTTTTGGCATACGATATGCCCCTCGCCAGAGACTAGCTGCCCCACTTTTACGTTGGTCACATGCTTGCCTACATCTATTACTTCACCTACAAACTCGTGGCCTATTATTTGCGGTGTTCTAATTGTCTTACTGGCCCATGCATCCCAGTTGTATATGTGAATGTCTGTGCCGCATATTGCGGTTTTTTTAATTTTTACCAGCACTTGTGTATCGCTTGGGGTGGGTTTTGGCCTTTGTACTAGTGCCAGGCCGCCAGGTTCTGGGGTTTGTTTTACTATAGCTTTCATGGCTTTCTCCTTTCGCGGCCTTTGTACAGTTTATATAGGTGGATAATTATTAGTGCTGCGTTTAGGATGTACACGCTGTGTGCGGTAATTAGAATGCCATATACTATAAAAATTGCCGCCCCAATTATGTTGACTTGGCGGATTCTTTTTTCGGCAGTGAAAAGGAAGGACAATAGTACGAACAATGTTGCAATAATCCCTATTATTTCGTGCACGTTTTTACCCCTTAATGACTTCACACTCGGAGTTTCAGGTGAAGTCTTACTTCATAATCTTGCAGTATAATTCTTCTGCAGTGCTTACTATAGTTTTTGCCCCTGCTGCTTCAAATTCCTGCATAGAGCCATATCCCCAGGTCACACCAATGCTGTCTATGCCGGTTTCTTTGGCGCCAATGATATCATGCTCACGGTCGCCTATCATTATTATTTTTTGAAACTTGTCTTTGCCGCCTAACTGGTCAAGCGCGGTCGTGATTACTTCGCTCTTGCGCTCGCGAGTCCCGTCTGGCTCGGCCCCCATAATAACATCAAAGAAACTTGCAAACATGAAGTGCTGGGCTATTAGCTTTGCGAAAGTTATGGCTTTTGACGTGGCTATTGCCATGGTAATGCCCTTATCTTGCAATTTTTGTAGCAACTCCATTATGCCGGGGTATACGGTGTTCTCGTACATACCTTTTTGGCTGTAATACTCGCGATATTTTTTTACCACTTCTTCTACTTCGGCGTCAGAGAATGGATGGATAAGGCGCAGTGCCTCACGCAGCGGTGGGCCTATTAAAAAGTCCTGCGCGCCGCTGTAGTTGGATGATGTAATACCGGCGGCTGTTAGTGCATATGTTGCCGAGTGTATAATGCCTGGTTTAGAATCTGTGAGTGTGCCGTCTAGGTCGAATAAACATAGGGTTTTCATGTATTAATTCATGCCTCCTTCGTCGGCGGAACAAATAGGTTGGTATGAAAATCCGCTTCGCGGATGTTTCACACTTCGCCTCCGTGTTGTGTTGCTAAGAAGCTGCATACAGCTTCTAACTTTTCACGAGTATATGGAAGGGGAAATCCATTGTCAACCATTGGTGTGGTGGTGTAGAAAACCTTTATCGGTATCATCAAAACCGGAGCTTTAGCAATAAACATCACCTGAACACCTCATCTAAAACACCGAAGCAGTCCAATAAACAGCACACAAGCCTTGACACAATAAGTAGGAGAGAGTATATTTGTTGCAAATAGTCATAAAATGTAGATTTATGGACTTTGTAACATGTATAGATTAACAACTTTAGTAAACATAAATAAAGCAGATACCCCCCGTCCAACAAGTGAACCCACGAGGAAGGATAGGAACAATGAAAAGGAAAATGAAATGCAACCCCCAGTTAGCTAACCCCCACCCCGCAACCCCAACAAACATCCGGAAACAAACCACCGGACACAATAGGTTAAGCAAAAATACATCCAAGGCCGACAAGGAGTAGCGATATCCGTCGGCCTTTTTTATTGTTGCTTTAATGCTTTTTATTGCCTTATTACCGCCCATTACTGCCTTTTATAACCTTTAACATAATCCATCCAAACTACCCCCCCCCAA
>Ga0123355_10007133_pt1 | contig 16678 bp, 8 predicted proteins | sample TergutEmb28metaG_3_FD_89872 | JGI IMG/M metagenome (GOLD analysis project Ga0123355, IMG submission 89872) | Embiratermes neotenicus P1 segment gut microbial communities from Petit-Saut dam, French Guiana - Emb289 P1 | ecosystem: Host-associated > Arthropoda: Insects > Digestive system > Gut ...
AAATAAAGTAATGAGACTGATTCAATATAACTCTGTACTTACTTTTAAACTACAAATCGAGTTTGTCCCCTTCAAAATAGTTCCCTTGGGAGGCTACACACCTCCGGAGACGTTGTTCCCACTATTTGTAGCAACGCTGGTAGTCGCTAACCCGAATCGCTTTAAGTTGGTCGGTTACAGCTTTTTCGATGTTTTCCACCGTCTCATACTAGAAGTCTATGAGACTCTTATCTAACCTTCATGTGAAGGGCAAGCCCGCAGTGTTGCCAGACCGTGCGATACGAGGGCAGTCCCATTACTTTATTTACAGACCTCGTATGACGACGCTAATAGTCGCTTTTCGTAATTTTGCTAACGCGCCTAAAAACGTGACACTAAACTCGTGTTGTACCGAGTGCCTGTTTCTGTGCCTAGGGAGGCGATTATTTTGGATGTGTGTACTCAGTACATTCTATCCTCATTGTTAAAGCTGTTAGTATGTCATTGATATTTAATCTATCAGTGCCAGAAGATTTAATCTTGTCTGAATGACTTTAGGATCACAGTTGATGATCCGATTTAAATTACTTACCTTGGTCTGATAGTGCTTAGAACACTCAGACCTTGATACAGCATCTCCATTCACACCAAACACAGTATAAATTCCAGTCACTGTCACTGGCATCCAAGGCTGCTGGGATTGAACGAACACCCTCATCTTCTATGTTGTTTTATCAACGGCGGTATCTCAACTGTGGACGGTTATTAGCTCCGAAGGTGTATAACCACTCAATAAACTGTACATAGGTCACTGAAACTTTGAGTGTGTATATGGCTTAAGAATTCTGTCTTGTAATCGGAAGACATTCGCACATTTCCGATCAAGTATTGGATTACTTTATGAAAGGAAATTAATTGGAAATTAATGGAGTGTATTATTTCATCGTTCGTTGTAGATTATTATTAGCAAAGAGAAGACGTAAGTAGGTTGCCAGACAGTTGAGAAAATAGACTAGGAAGAGAATCACTCGGTCATATGTTTCTTGGATATGATCCAGTCCAACTACAGAGAGCATTGTTTAGTTTAAGTCACTAATACAAGGTGGTTCAAATATGACCGGGACTGTTTGTGTGTAAATCTGGCGACATGAATTCCGGTCATATTTGAACCACCTTGTATATTAACCAGTACGATTTAAGTTGTTAGAAGTAGTTGTAGGGTACGCATTAACCTTAGGAAGTAGTACTTGCCGTAACTGCTAAGATTGTGTTCTCTTCAGTGTGTTATCTTACTGAAGGGCAAATTTCTGATAAGAATTTACGAGCCGTTACAGTAATGCTCATTTCTAGAAGTTGCATTGCTTGCTTCCTTCCTGTTTCAGAGTCTGGTGTGTGGCATTAGTTATGGAAATCTGGAATACTTTTTTTTGTCGTATGTAAATGTTGTGGAATTTTTAAGGTATGAGATAAAGTGGCTCCTCTTCACTAATTATAACAACAACAACAACAACAACAACACAGTAACAAATAGCGTTTAAGCACTATCCGCGTCTTAACTGCTCCATATTTATGGACGATGTCAAAATAATAACATAGAACTTTGCATTTCAGTTCGTATATGTTGTGAAGTATGGCTGAATACTGTATAGTTCTGTAGATGTTGCACTTTTTGGATTTCTCCCCCCTCCCCCGTCGAATTGTTTATGGGTTTCGGTATCGTAACATTGTTGACATGTTCGAAACGAAAAGTTGCCTACTTCTAACGAATGAATGTCCGCGTAACCGCTTTTCACAAACGTTGATATTAAGAAGTACTAAAATCGCGCCCCCTTTGTCCGATTTTGATGAAATCGGACAAGATTAAGGGACATTTTAGTTCAGGATCTGCGTGTGTTACTGCGTTTCTTATTTATCTCGACCGTAACTCGCTACATGTTTCGTTTTTATGATGCATTGTTTTACACAGAAATTAACCACCTTCTTTATATCAGATATACTTTGTCCGTAAATCTTATACTTTAGGTATAATTAAATACTTGGGGAAAGAGTGCTCCAGAATTGTTACATACTTTCTGCGTGTCCTGACTTCATAATCTGTATATTATATTTGTACGAGGTGGGTTCTTTTATTCCGTCTGTCTTGCGACAGGTTCCATAGCCCCTTCCAAAGCGAGCTCTTCATAGTGCGATCTAGTGATTCGTCTTTCAATTTACAGAATATTCTCTTTCGTTAAGGTAAAGTGCACCCTTGTACAGGCACTGAGGCTCTCTACAGGCCGTTCGGCCCATAGGGGGAGTAGAGGTATAGCTCCACTCTTTCTTGACCACGGCACTAGAAGGGGGTGAGGGGTGAGCGTCACGCCCCGGCCGCTCTTTACCCCGGGAAAGACACGGTACCCCTTGTACAGGGGGCTGTTTGGGCCCCAGGGCCGGTCTGGACAGGTGCGGAAAATCTCGCCCCCACCGCGATTCGATCCCCGGATCGTCCAGCCCGTAGCCAGTCGCTATACCGACTACGCTACCCGGCCCACTTAAGACGGGGTGGGTGCAGTAAAATACAGAATTAAATTTGTTCTGGTGTTTCGTCCGTAGTTGTCGAGCGAATTTAATTTTTGTTCGTTTCATTCGCGACAGTAAGCTGTGAAGTAGTTCAAGTTAAAATTTAACTTTGTAGATGTTGTCTATAAAGGCTAACCTTACGAAACTGTGCGTGTAAAAATTACAGAACCTAATTAACTTCGGCGCTGGATGGGGGGGGGAGGGTCAACTTCATGCCCCAACCGCCATACCCCCGGTAAGGAGACCCAGTACCCATTGTCAAGGAGGCTTGGTGGGCCGAAGTTCCGGTCTTGGTGGTGCGGAGAATCTCTCCCCCACTGGGATTCAATCGCCGGACCGTCCAGCCCGTAGCGAGTACTGGCTATACCTACTGCGCTGCTGTCGCGGCCCACATTTTGAGAAGGGACAGGAACGGGATCTGGAACACGGAGATATACAGACGGCCAGTAAAATATTTTACGAGCTATTTCGCAGTCATGGAGAGGTGTGTGTGTAAAGAAACTGCTGTTCGTGTTTTCAGTGAAAACGCCATTTCGCAAGTGCGAATCTGTTTTAGAATGTATATTGCTAATTTTGTATGGCGATTTATAATGTTAGTTGAAATGTATAATATTTTTGTAATCCGTGGATAGAGAATAATCCCTTGATGATGGCGACAGGGCACCAAGTTCTGCTTTCAGTATTGTTTGTTAGTTCATATTAGCAGTCAATTCAAAGAGCTGTGCTTATACAAGTTTCTAGTACAGACATATCGACCAGCTTTCACAGTCTTATTTTGTAAAATGTTCATGCTGGTTTCATCCGTTCCTAGTACAAGAATCGTATCCCGAAGCTGCAAATTCAGCTGGAATCAGTACCGCATAGTTCGTCCATAGCTCGAGGGCAGTGCGGAACTGGAGTCTCCTGTCAGCAGGCTGTCACCTCCACAATGTCGTATTGCATTCTGCTTAATCCCAGAAAGGTTTTATTGTGTCGTAATCCGCCTAAGCACATGCATCGACGGGACATGAATAGATGAAACTTTACCACATAATTTTTGTACAATTGATTAAGTTCCGTCACACCATTCACTCATAAAGCTGCAGAATTGTGTTATTAAATTTTAATATTTATGTAACCGGAGAGTTCCTAAAAGGTTTCCTTTTTTCTAAGCCTTTCTAAACAAGTGTTGGGATGTATGTATATATCGGTTTCAAAACTTCTTTCTACGTTGTCCGACACCTAGACTCCATTGCTTCCTATCTTCCCACTGGCCTTCATTTAGGTTTCTTTCGTTCATGGCCTTCCTTATACCTTCCATCCAGTTTTTCTTCGGTCTTCTTCATGCTGTCTTTTGTTTCGACATCCACTTCAATGCTATTTTGGGTAATCTTCCTTCTGCCATTCTTTGAACATGGCCGTACCATGCAAGTGTTGGGATACTACCATAAATTCCATCGATATTCCTTCCGATTTATCAATAAATTACGTCCGGCTCTAAGTAACGTATTCTGTTGAAAAGCGTCGTTAAATAAAACGAGGACCACTTACCGGAAACACCTGCGCAATGCAAGATCCTCTACTCCAACTGTTTCTGGTTTTTCTTTTCGAGCGAAATAGCTGGTTCACTCCACGGGTGTAATTTTTATCCTAGGATATAAAGCAGATGTCCCAGTTTTCTGAACGGTCCGCGGATCGAAGTCCCATGGCTGCGAAATTTTTCGCCCCCGTCCAGACGGGCTCTAGGGCCCACCCGGCTTCCTGTACAATAGATACCGGGTCTCCTTCTCGAGGATAAAGCGGCCGGGGCGTATCGTTGGCCACCCAAACCCCCGTGTAACGCCGAGGTTAAGAATGTGTGGAAGTATACTTCTCTCCCTCTGGGCCTTCATGGCCTGTGGTGGGGTGAACTTCACCTTTCACTTTACCTGCCCCGATTTTCGTGGACATGTATTAATGAGGTCGTCTTAAGCCTTCTGCATAACTGTGCCAGACAAGGTGTGTGCGCGCGTGACTTTGTCTTTATATGAATCTGCTAAAACGCCGAGCGGTGTTTGGTTTGGCTATCACCTTCAGAATTCTTGTCGGAAAAGTAGCAGCGTGGTGTTACTGACATCCTTATAACAGAACCTCTCCGACTCCTGCAATTAGATACAGTCGTGAGCCAATTCCATCTACTCGCAATTGTCACAACCTGTTTCCGTAAGATGCATAATCTGTATTCCAAATGCACGTTTTCCAAGAGCTTTCATCCACACGGAATTATATGGAACTGTGTACATATTTCAGCAGTCCCGATGACCGCAAGGCCAAAGGCCTGGGTCTACAGCCGCTCGATTGCTGGGGTTGCGGGTTCGAATCCCGCTGAAGACATGGATGTTCGGCTCTTGTGTTTGTTGTGTGTTGTGTAGGGAGTGAACTCGGCGACGACCAGATCACTAGTTCAGAGGAGTCCTACCGAGTGTGTGTGTGTGTGTGTGTGTGTGTCTAAGTGTGATATAGGAACCCCAACAGTGAGGTGTCATATGCCTATTTTTGTTTGTTGCGTCACAGAAGCTCATATTTCTGTATTTTAGCTACACGAACAGCCCACCCATTATTTCTTGTTTTATTCCTCTCACGTGACAGTGTTTGGTATCCTCACAATATGCGAAGTTTCTCGTGACAGTACCCAGAAGTGCTGACTTTACTCTTGTGTTGCAATGTGTCCCACAGCGTTTCGTTTTCAGATACTTGAAATTCGTGTTCTTTCCAATTTATGTTGTGTCCATAATATGTCTCGTTCTTTGGAAAATATAGGGGATGATGACAGTTTTTACCTAAAATTTCCACAATTTTTTCTTCTAATTCCACAGGAAGTTTTATATATTCTTGTTAGAGTTGTTTACAGATAATTTAAAAATTGTCACATTGTGCATACGGTAGAAATTCCTGACTGTAAATTGTACTGCGTCATTGTGATTTCATTATATCCGTATTTAGGCATACTTCTATACCAATTCCTTTGTTGGTATATGGAGAAACTTTTTGTTATTTGTCTGGTATGTGTACTGTCACCCCGACAAATAAACTTGCCGAGCACAAAACGGGAAACCACAACCGGTTTCTCTTGTGCAGAGTGACGGAGTAGCTGCAGAATCTTCGCCAGTCAGTCAGTCATTCTGGTGATAAACTTACACGGAGGTGCAAGAATAATTTCGTTAACAGCAATGTAATTTTAGGCATGTTCGCATAGTAGCAGAAAACACAATTACCTTCGTCATATCCGTCCGCCTGTGCGTCTTTCTGTCTGTCTGTCCGCATGTATCAGTGCGGCTCCCACCGGACGGATTTCCGTAAAGTTTTATGTTGAGGAATTTTATGAAAATCTGTCGAGGAATTCCAAATTTAGTTAAAATCGTGCAAAAATATCGGGCACTCTACATGCGGAGTTAAGTACGATTTATTTTTACCGGCGACACTTGATCTCGCAATCAAAGCGCTGTCTTCTACTGAAGTGGTATGAGGCTGTTAGGATAGCCGAGGAGGTATAAACATTACGCGAACGCGCCACACTATTACATTATACGTACACTGCCTGTCTTATTTAACATTGTCATGTTTAGCTTCGGTCTTGTTTTCATCTAGTGTTAGGTAACTCTCCAGTTAAATGTGCAGAAAAGTAAGTCATAAGAAGTGTTGCATACGAGGATCTCACTGTTAAATGATTGGACTGGGATGAATCTTAAATCAGCGAAGAGCAAGCAGACTATTTTGACGTCACTTGGGATGTAACTATAGCAGGAGCAATTCCACAGAGTCTCTAGCTTCAGGCACATTTAACGTTAGCGATCTTAGGCTGATGTAAGTCGGGAGAGTTCCCGGAAGTCTCGTGCTCGTAAGTCAGTGTGTTTCTGCAGTCAGAGTGGTAGAGGTGCCACTATTCGTCTGCTTGCGTAGCAGCTGCAATCGTGTGGCTGAGGTGAGAGTACCGTAAGGTTTGTGAGACTCGCGCTGAAGGTTGGCGTGAAAAGTTAGGGGACTTTGTAGATATAATCCTGCTATAGTTTTGTCAGTTCTGCTTTGTAGTTTGCTTAACGACACCTTCAGTAGCTCACAGTACATAGTGTATACAGCATCAAGAGTGGATGATTAAGGGAGCGGTGATAGCATCCAGGAATTTGTCTGGATGTACTCAGGAAAGGCGTGAAAACCCTCTGGACAGTGAGTGTGAAGATAGGAACACAGAGAAGTGCTGAAACGAAAGAAAAGAATAGCAAGATGAGGAAAACGTGAGGATAAGCTCCATAATGAATCAAATTTATGAAATAAAGGAGCGTAATATGTACAGGGCGTGGTGCATGCTTTGAGATGGGAATAAGAAATACCCGCAGAATTTTAGCCAGACAATAATTTTAAGTGGAAAGACCGCTTGGAAGACACGGGGCTATGTCAGGTGATGATATTATTATTATTTGTTTAATGGAGTGCGAGGGTGTGGGCTGGATTCTTCTGCCTCAGAATAGGATTCAGTGGGAGGCTGTTGTTAACATGACAGTGAATTTACGGGCCCTGTAAGACTAGGACAGGAAATATTTGAGTAGTTAAGCCTCTGTTAGTTAGAAAGGACCTTATCCATGTAGTTGGTTGCAATGATACAAACATTCCTGTATATTTATGCTATTTTCAGCCACATTCTAATCCGCATAGGGTACGTAAATCGAATTACCTTACAGTAATATGATATGTGCGAGTAGTGTTTAAAGGTATCGTCTTTAAGCTAAGTTTTATACGTATTGAAGTGTAGGACCGTTTGTTGTAGTTGGTCTCCATTGCGTTAGTGGCAGAATTCCATTTTATGCAACAGCATGGAACTTGCATCAAAATAACATTGTTAACATTGTTGAATGGCGTAAGTGTGAATCATCTTTCGCCATTAAAATTGTTTCCTTTGTATCTCGAATACTAAAAACTACCGCTAGTTCAGACAATAGCGTTGGATTCCTAAAGGAAGTTTTCAACATCCTGCATAACTCCACAGTTGATACGCTCGACTTTATACGAAGAACGTGAATCAGAAAGGTGCGGAGGAATGAGCTGTGGTTGTTAGACTGTAACATTTTCGGCCTTTTTGTTTGAGGTTGTGGGTTCGAAGCTCAACTGGGACATGGGCGATTGTATGTTGTATCTTCAAAGAGTAACCGCGCCCTAAAATCTACAGCCTGCCACAAGCCTCTTTCCACGACTTTCATGTTACCTAGTGTTTACACGCAACCACGGACTGGAAATTTGTATTCATTTCGGAGTATAAATATTTTACGACTGCGTAACAAGGGTTGGCCTTGTGTTTAATTCGAACACCACTCCATGAAGACGTATAATCCACTGCATCATACACTACACGTTAAATGATTATTTAACGTCGCTGTTAGTCTTTCAGACTACGTGTATAGCGTGAAATGTTAGGTTTACTAGTGAATAAAGGGATAGAAGCGATTTTGGAGGAAGCAGTCGTGACCTGATTTAAGTACCGTTCCCGCATTTGCAGGGAGGGACTAAGGAACGAGACGAAAAGCTTAAGGTAAACGGTACATTGGCCCCGGGGAAAAAAAAATACTTGTTTTCAGATGACTTGCTTCTGCAACACTAAACATCTTATACAAATTGCCCCACCCCCCCCCCAATCCCCACCATTCTGTATATTGTTTTTTTTACACGGCATGCGAAATTTTTTACATTAAGTTCGGTAGAATTTTTCTTTGCAACGTATTGCAAGTGAAGGCCGTTTTCAACTTAATAGTGTTTGACAAGCGCGCTATATCCACCTGCGGTAAAAACGTAAATTTGTCTCTCCGCGCCGTGAGGGCATGCGGGGAAAGTAGAGGTGTTTTTGTAGAGGACATTCCGTTGTGTTGTAGAACTAAACTACAGTAACAACATATAATGTATGTGTATTCAGTCGAATACAACAGTGTTTTTTAGTCCATTAGTGGCAACAGTTTTCGGTCATTACGACCATCATCAGGCCAATGCTATACAGAGTTTAATTTTTTTTTAAATTGAGTGTTCGACTGAATACATATATATTTTGTTACTGTATTTTAGTTAGTAGAGCTGTACCTCCACACATCCTTAACCTCGGCGTTAGATGGAGGTGAGTTCAACAATACGCCCAGGCCGTCTTCCGGCCAGCAAGAACCTCGGTACCCATTCAGCAGGCGGATGGTCCATCTGAGGTCCATGTGTAATGAGTGATGCTAACAAGCACCTATTCGAACCTCCCATTTATCACGGCAATACAACTGTCACATTGTCGGCAAACAAGCCCACACACGCCATATTTTTTCCACTCTCAGGTCTACGATGAATGTAGGTGTACATTTCTGAACCTCGTGGTACGATGTAACCTATAAATACGGTGGCGGTATGGAGTGAAAACTAAACACGTTCCTGGCAGCTTCTGATGCAGTACAATTGATATGTCACATGAGAATAGAATGAGAAAGGATGCGGTGTTAATATTATGAAGTTGTGGTTACACCCGTTCTCCAATATGAATGTGACATTTGGGCCACAGCACAATAAAATGGTATAAAATGGTATCCGTGTGGCAGGCCTGCCACACGGATACCACCCCAACCCAGCCACACCGAAAATCCAACACACATCGAAACAAGAACACACAACCAATGTGGTGATACAATAGAAAAGTCGCAGGCTCCTGATGATGGATGTATTAATGTCCGAAACATGTTGGGCACAGAAGTGAAATAAAACTTAATAAATTGTGACATCAAGTTGGTCTCTTATTCTTCAATTAGAGGAAGAAGATGTTTAACTCCTTCTCTGTTTAGCTATTTGTACGAAAATCTAAACAGTTGCTTTTCAGATTCGTGTAGATTTACTGTGTAACCGACGAGAACCGAAATTGAAATTGCTGGGGAAACTTGTAGCCTGCACCCTGAAATACGAAGTTGGTTCGAAATTCTGTCAGAATTTTGTGATGTGAAACGTGGGAGCAGATAGATGGACAAACATGGCCGCCCCTTATGCGTTCGTTTTATGTGTACTGATGAAGGAAACCTATTCGCATCATAGATGTAAAATAATATGCCTGGAAAAAGAACAAGTCTTTAGGTCCTTGTACCTTTACGTGATTACATTGTAGAAGCGAGATGCAGTCTCATTCTGATCGCCTCGATGGTTCTCTATACACGATCTCACCCCCCCCCCCCCACACACACACACACACACCCACCACCACTACATCGATTCAACCACAATCTCTACATCCAAGGTCGTGGGAGATGTTTCTTTAAGAATATCCCTTCCGGCTGTGTTGTGATTGTGTTTGCAACAGTGGAAAATGGTCCGAGGTTGTAATGTTTGTGAGAACTCCTTGCGCTGTTGCTACGTTTTTCACAGTAATGGAAATTAAGCTGGCTGTCAGTGTTGTCGGGGAGAAATTTCTATCGATGTTGTTAACAATGTGAAGATGAACGTAAAATTGCCCCCATGCGTAATTAAGCACAACACCGTGAAGTTGTGTGGGGAGGGAGTAGAGGTATAGCTCCACGCATTCCTTGTCTCGACGGGCACTATGTGAAGGTGAGGTGGGTTTTTTCATTTTCCTCCCTCTTTATCCCCCGGGAAAGAGCCCCCGGTAGTCACTGCATTGAAGGCTGGGTGGGTCCCAGAACCGGTTCTGGATGCTTTGGAGAGAAAAGACACTCTCTTGCCCCAGCCAGGAATCGAACCACACGACTTCTTGATCTCCCGTCTTGTAGCCTTCTCACTGTATTGACTGCGTCATCCCGGATTCTTCGAAGTAATGTTCTTTTCTCTTTTATTTTTTAATTCCTAGGTGCAGTGTTCTTTGTTTTCTCAATCATCTGTTCAGCCTGCTGCGTGACCAATGTGTATCAGTATAATCGTCTTTACAATTCAAAAGTGACCCATATCTAATGCTGTTTCGTTGCATGGCAACCGTAAAAATGCATCTGTATTTGCGATCTACGTCCACCTAGTTTAGTTGCTTGGCGACCGCTTCATGCATGAATGAATAGTTCACTAGAACTGTGATGCCACGACAGTGCGTATTATGACACTCACTGGTCACCGAGAACCTACACGTCTGTTCATGATGCTTTCTTAAACAAGCAATATCCAGGACTTAAAAAATAATTTTTAGAACTAAGTGTGCGCCCAAGCATCAGTTCAGAAGCCCAGGAAATGATGAACACGCATTATTTGTGCAGGGAATTACTACAGTGCAACTACATGCGAAGATTTGTCACTCAGATCTGCGAGCTCATGTGCAAGTATTACACTGTTAGGTTACTGGGCATGGCAAGACAAAATAATGGGGCTCCGAGGAAGGTGTTTGGGCTCAAGAGGGGCGAGTTAATAGGAGAGTGGAGAAGATACATAACGAGGAGCTTTATTTTGTGTACTCACCAATTCTTGATCAGATCAAGAAGAATGAAACTGGCGGTGCATGAGGCACGTACGCGAGACAGGAAACATGCATACAGGGTTTTGTTGTGGAGACCCGAGGGAAAGAGCCACTTGGAAGACCTAGGCGTAGATGGAAGGGTAATATTATAATGGGTTTTAAAGAAATGGGATGGGGGCATGAACTGGATTGATCTGGCTCAGAATAGGGACAGGTGGCGGGCGTTTGTGAATGCAGTAATGGTCCTTAGGGTTCCGTAGAAAGCGGGGAAATTCTTGACAGGCTGAGAACCTGTTAGCTTCTCAGGAAGGACTCTCCTCCGTAGATTTAGTAAGACAAAATAAGCACTGCTGGTTTCAGCGTCGATATACGTGCATTCGGAATTACTACAACTTTCTGTTTCTCGCATTAAGTGCGCACAAACTGCGTACGTATTTATGTGCAGCGTTCTATAAACATAAAAACTGGGAGTGTTACCACGGAGATCTGTAAAAGATGTATTGCAGTCAGCACTTCAGCTCTCTCCTTCTGCCACGCGGCCTCTTCAGCACAGCACACTTGCTGCCGCTCAGAAGCTACGTCAATTCTCATCTCGGTTGAATTTGAAAAGAGGAGACCGTAATAATCTGGCTAACAGGGAAGTTGACACGTGATCGTTTTGAAGTGCAGCACGTTGAGGTGACGTGCGTAAATTCATTCCACTGAAGCTTCGTTCGTATTCCACTATTGACACTGAAATCGTCTTCTAGAACTTTTGTAGTCGGTATAGCGACTCGCTGCGGTCCAGACGGTTTGGGGTTCGAACGCCGGTGGGGGCAAGGTATTTCATCTTCTCTTCATCCGCCCAGAGCAGCACCAAGGCCCAGCCAACCTCCTGTACAATGGGTACAGGGTCTCTTTCCAGGGTAAAGCGGCCGACACGTAGCGTTGACCACCCACCCCCATCTACCGCCGAAGTTAATAATGGGTGGAGCTGTACATCTTCCCCTCTGTGTGCGCATTCGCACGTTACGGGAAAGCTGGCTTACATTTAGCGTCGTATTGAGCAAGAAGTAACAGGCTATCTTGTATTAATGGGTGGTGAATTGCATTGCCAACAAACGGCGAATCTCTTGACGACGCCAGTGAGTAACAAGTCCGTGGATTTATACGTAGTAGTAGTAGTAGCAGTGGTAGTGGTAGTAGTGGTAGTAGTAGTAGTAGTAGTAGTAGCAGCTGCAGCGGTGGTGGTGGTGGTGGTGGTAGTAGTAGTAGTAGTAGTAGTAGTAGTAGTAGTAGTAGTAGTAGTAGACATGGATGCCCATCTATGTAGTCCGTAAGTCGGGTTTCGCTGCTAAATACTGCCGTTTCAGTGTCATGTTCGAATGGTAGGTCCATCCGTAGTAAAAGCTGGTCCAGTGAAGCAAGTTGATATGAACAGAAAGGCATGATTTTGTCGCTCCCATCCAAAGGAAAGAGTCTTAGAAGTTGTGTAGCACTTCGTTAATTAGGGCTGTATGTGCAGCGCGGTATACTGCGACAGATCTTTCCAAGAGGCTATGTCGTGCAGAAATAATTGTACTTAAAGAACGTTTATTTTAGGAGTGAAAACAGATCTGTTCTATTTTTACTGTGTGTTATTTTTAGGCTTTTAAGTCCACTGACTAAGCATACACAAACACACACCACCACGACGTCCACAAACTGTGACAGGAAGTTTTACGTACAAGGACCTGATGTTATATACCGAATAATCCTTGAAAATCTGAGAACTGTAGACACGTGGTCTCGCTCAAATAAAGTAAAAGCGTATGAATTAGTGGTAAGATACAATAAAAAGTAGACGTACATTGGGTCTGTAGCGGTACTCTGGGTTAAAATCAGAGACCACCCAGGTCGCGACTGGTGTAGTAGCGTGCTCACGAATGCGACGAGGTAAGTAAAACTGAATTTAACACAAGTATTGTGTTTATGATAACTTCTGCGTTCATGTCCACACAATAAAATTTAGGCTTTTATTATTATTATTATTATTATTATTATATAGCGACGCTGGCAGTATCGTAGGCTGAACAGCATCGATGGTATATGAATCATTGTGAATATGAAGCATCGGTAGTTAATGTTATGAACCATCGAAGACCAAAATGAACTTGGCACGTTTAAAGACGATGTTCCTACCACGCAACAAGCATACGGTTTCCCTTATGAAAACCAACCAGTTAAAGCTATTTAAAGAAATAGTCGTTGTTTGTTGTGAATGCTAAGACTAGTGGACTTTAATAAAGGGTTAATTGGCAGGGGAAACCCGAGGTATTCGGAGAAGTACCTGTCCCAGTGCGTATCTCTCCACCACAAATCCTACATGCGCTGTTGCTATTATTTAGTTTCTATTATACGTTGTAGCATTTTTTATGTTTTACTGTTGGTATTGTAGATACATACTTCTCAATAGTTTTCCCATTTTCCGACAGTTGTTGGACAGAACATTTTGTGTTGCTCCATCAACATGTCTGTAGTTTTCATGATACAAAAAATTTTTCGTATACAATTTGTAAATTCGTTCATGATTCATCTCGTTACCAAATATCACCCTCATTATTGTTGCCAGCAAATTTAAAACTAAAATTTGATTGATCGCCCTTTTCACGCTCTTGTGTTAAATTCACAAACGAGTGACTTTCAGAAATACCTTGTTTAGGATTCATCACACACAAAGTTGTAGGGTCGTAGACTGTGGTATTAGTGACGCTTCAACTTTGGGAGTTCATAGAAGTTGTGCCCAGTGGTGTTGAGTGTAAAATACGAATGCTCTGTATTTTAGGATATTAATACCATGTTTCATGAAAGTCCATTGGTAAAGGTAAAATTCTCCCTAGAACAGGCTACGAAGGCCCAGGAGAGGAATAAAAGTGTAGTTATACTGTTTCTTTAACCTCGGAGCTGGATGGGGTGGGTGGTCAACGCCACCCGCCGACCGCTTTACCCCCTGGAAAGACCCGTTACCCATTGTATAGGAGGCTGGGTGGGCCCCAGAGCCGGTCTGGACGGGTGCGGAAAATCTCGCCTCCAACCGGGATTCGATCCCCGGACCGTCTAGCCCGTAACGAATCGCTGTACCGACTGCGCTGTCCTTGCCCTTCATGCAAATCCATTGATTGATGAATATCTGGCATAGTTGTAGCGATGCACTGAGTGACAGCAAATGTTTTACCACTCGATGGAGACAGTATCGTCCACTTTCCACGACCAGCAAGCAAAACGCTCTCACCTGATGGGAAAACTTTGTGTTACAGCCTTAAGAGCCCGCGTTCTGGTGAGATTTGTCGTTACATTCTTTGTCCGTTCTACTTAGCACGTTCTTCTTATTTGAGTTGTCTTTTGTAACATCGAGGTTAAGTCAGCCTAAAGTGCTTTTACAGGTTGAAGCAGATATTCCTCGCAAACCGTTGGGTTCCGGTAGTTTCAAGTGCAAGCAATTGATAGGTGTATGTTCAGTTTCGGCTGTCAGTTGACGGGTGCCCTGCCGGTACTGTTAATACCTCTTACCAGAAGAGATACTAACTTATCGCAACATTGTTCCAGTGTTTTGAAGTTGACCCTTTCGAAAATACAAGTAGAGGAACTAGGCCGGTTTCTAGTATCTGTATAGAAGCGATTGTTGAAACTGAGGAAATGCCGGAAGGTAAGTGACGTACTTTACGGAATGTATGATCTCACACTGTTCGCTAAGCGACGTAAAGAACTAAACTTTGCTCTCGATGACGTAACAGCAGTAAAGCGTCCTGCCATCTTGATCATCACCTAGCCAATGAGAGAAGGGGGGCCGCGGTTGTGTTGTCACCCACCTCTTACGAGACATATCGTTACGTAGCTTATCACTGACAGCCTGCGCTCGCAACTTCTCAATAGATGTGCTTAATTAACAATTTCGCCACATTTCATACTTTCTGTGAGGCGTAAGTTGAAAACTCAACATGAGCATAAACATTGTAAAACAGATAAGGTATTCTGCTGAGCAACCTTGTTTTTAGTAATGTTTGCCTGATGATGAGTTTGTGCTTTAGCCGAAACATGTAGCACAGTAAAGAGAATGTAAGGGAATTGTGATTGACGGGTGTTTTTCCTGTACGTGTGTCTCTCTGTACAGTGACACCTCGGCTAACGAAGATAATTCGTTCCGGAATCACATTCGTTAGCCGAAATCTTCTTTAGTCGAAACGTGATTTCCCGTAGGTTTCTATAGAAAATCGTTTAATTCGTTCTGGATGCTGTCCACTATTTAAAGATAAGTTTTATAAAATTAAATTAAAAGTTTTATAAAACATTCGTTAGCCGAGTCCGAAAAACAGCGAAAAAAATCTTCGTTAGCCGAAAAATTCGTTAGCCGGGTCACTCGTTAGCCGAGGTATCAATGTACCTTCCTTTTTAAGTGTTTCGCTGTTATAACGTATGTAGCAGTCTGTTAAGGCCTCTCACACTCTCCGTCTTGGATTTGCAGTTGTAAAAGAAAAGTAAGACGGAACGTGCTGACGACCACAGACCCTCCTCCTTGTTGTCTGTCTTTCAGTTGTCTCGTAGACCGTGCCTGAACGTGTTTTCTGAATTGCCTCTAATTTTTGCTGCAGAAACCTCGGTTTTAAAACTAAAACTTAAAAAACAGCAGAGAGAGAAAAAAGAAAACAAAGATAGAAAGGACGACATGGGCGAAAGGTGTGTCATCTCAAACGAAATTATCTCTCGCACATAATTTGCTGAAGGAACTGGTGTTAGAACATGGTGATTTTTTTTATCTCCCAGTATCATTGCAATCTGTCCGAGGACATTCAGCAGTCATGTTTGACGGTCACTATTAATGGCTTGTAGGAAATACATCCAGTTATGTATCTCCTATATTAAGCTCAATCACTTTGATTGGGTATGGTTCCTCATTCATGAGGTTTTCTAGATCACACACAACGACGCACCACAGTCGCTAGGACTCCTCTTGACGAGTGATCAGTTAGTCGCAGAGACCTCTACCTGACAACACAAAACACTCACAACAGACAAACATCCATGCCCCCGGTGGGATGCGAACCCATAATCCCAGCAGGCGAGCGGCCGTAGACCTACGCCTTAGACCGCGCGACTACTGGGACCGGCAACATGGTGATTAGTACAGATATTTATGAATGGGTTCGGCAGCTTATTGAGAACTTCGTTTAAAAAAAAAAGTAAATCGGCCCATAAAAAATGTGGCGGTGTAATTAGGCGTGGGATCACACCACGTGAACGCCGGCCGAAGAAGCTACGAGGGTTTGAAATTTTCTGTTGCGATATGACCTCAGGTTTTTGGAGTGATTATTCGTAACCTGTTCAGCATTTTATGAGGTGCTGCAGAAAGAATATCGTAAAGGAAGTTAAATTTATAAACAGTTGTTCGTACAGTACATACGGTACTTAAAATGTATACAAATACTAAGTACAGTGGTCTAAGAGTAATTATTAATGTTCATTTTGTTCCAGTTTCCCATAACCGAAAATTAATGGATACACGCTGAAAATAATTGTGAGAGGAAATAATATTTCTCCAATTCTTTTATTGCAGTTGGTGGAAACGTATGAAAATTAATCCTAGTAATTAACCAACTTGATGCACAAAATCTTGTTTTATAATAAGTTTATTAAACGCCTCTACATGTTTCTAGCACTATGTGCTCATCATCAGGAAGTCAAAATTGTATATACAGCATCTGGTATCATCAC
>Ga0123355_10007134_pt1 | contig 16677 bp, 15 predicted proteins | sample TergutEmb28metaG_3_FD_89872 | JGI IMG/M metagenome (GOLD analysis project Ga0123355, IMG submission 89872) | Embiratermes neotenicus P1 segment gut microbial communities from Petit-Saut dam, French Guiana - Emb289 P1 | ecosystem: Host-associated > Arthropoda: Insects > Digestive system > Gut ...
GAAGATTGGTATTTGTGGCGAACACGGCGGCGACCCGTACTCGATTGCATTCTGTGCACAAATCGGGCTGGATTATGTAAGCTGCTCGCCGTTCCGTGTGCCGATTGCACGCTTGGCCGCTGCGCAGTGTGCGATTCGTGGCCGTAAGTAAGCGAAGGTTAAAAGATTTAAGTTCAAAAAATAAAGGCAAGACCGTGGACGCTGGCGAATAAGGCTTTAACCGGCACCACACCTGCGAGCTTTAAATAGCTCGACAAATAAGTCGAAGTCGGCACCAAGCTTTTCAATGGAAAACCCCCGCGAGAATGGCTTCGCGGGGGTTTTGTTTTATGATGACAAACGTTGAATGTAAGATTGGGTCGGCTTTTATGCATTTTTAATGCGCGCGTTCGCTTTCATCTATCGGTGGCTTTACGCCATCAATCACCAGCCCGTGTTTTTGTGCATAATTCCATAACGCGGCGTGCAGGGCTTCTTCTGCCAATACCGAGCAATGCGCTTTGGCGGCGGGTAGGCCTTCGAGGGCTTCGGTTACGGCTTTGTTGGTGATTTGCGCTGCTTCTTGCAAGGTTTTGCCGATGACCATTTCTGTAGCGATGCTGGAGGTCGCGACTGCTGCGCCGCAGCCGAAGGTCTTGAACTTGGCGTCCACAATCACATCGCCTTCCACGCGCAAAAATACCCGCATGATATCGCCGCAACGCTCGTTGCCTACCGTACCCGTGCCAATGTCCTCGCCTTCGGGGAAGTCTCCGACATTGCGCGGGTTCATGAAGTGATCCATTACTTTATCGTTGTATTCCATTGGTAGCTCCTTTTGTGTAATCATCATACAGCGGTGACATTGACCGCAACCGGGCTACGGCGGGTTCCAATATCGCCATCAGCCGGGGGATATCTTCCTCTGTACTGCACCGCCCCAGTGAAAATCGTAGTGCGCCGTTGGCCATACCGTGTTCCAGCCCCATGGCCATCAATACGTGCGAAGGCTCCAGCGACCCGCTGGAACAGGCCGACCCGGTGCTGGCGGCGCAACCATTCATGTCCAAGTGCAGCAACAGCGACTCCCCTTCGACAAAGCGGAAGGAGATGTTGATGTTGCCGGGCAGGCGGTCTTGCGGTGCGCCGTTGAGTTGTGTATGGGGAATTTTCTGTAAGATTTCGTTGATTAATGTGTCGCGCAGATGCGTGACGCGGGGTTGCTCGTGCGGCATGGCTTCAATAGACAGGGTAAGGGCGGTGGCCATGCCGATGATGCCTGCTACATTTTCCGTACCGGCGCGGCGGCCGCGTTCTTGTGCGCCGCCATATATAAAGGAAGCGATGGAGGTGCCTTTGCGCAGGTAGAGTGCGCCTACGCCCTTGGGGCCGCCAAATTTGTGCGCGCTTAGTGCCAGCATGTCTACACCCAAGTTGTTGACGTTGATGGGTACGTGACCCACGGCTTGCACGGCATCGGTGTGCAGGGGTGCCGGATGGTCTTGCATGATGGCGGCGATTTGTGCCATGGGTTGCAGGGTGCCGACTTCGTTGTTGGCGTAGATGATGGTGACGATGGCGGTGTCAGTGCGTAGGGCGGCTTGCAAGTCGGCAGGGTTAATGCGCCCTTGTGTGTCCACGGGTAGGTAGGTGACTTCATAACCGCGGTTTTCCAACGCGCGGCAGGTTCGGCGTATACCGGGGTGTTCTACTTGTGTGGTGATGATGTGGCGTTTGTCGGGATTGGCGGCTAGGGTGCCGTGGATGGCCCAGTTGTCCGCCTCGGTACCGGAACCGGTGAAGTAAATTTCGTCCGTGCGGGCACCGATGGCCGCAGCAATGGAGGCGCGGGCTTCGTCAATGGCTTTGCGCACACGCCGCGCTGTGGCGTATACGCCCGATGGATTATGAAAATCATCGGTCAAATACGGCATCATCGCGGCCAATGCTTGCGGATGCAGGGGCGTGGTGGCCGCATTGTCCAAGTACAAGGGCTTCATATTATTCGCCTGTGTACACAGCAATAAAAGCGCGTTCAATAATTACATCATCTGTAGGGCGGTCGTTGGCACCGGTGCGTGTGGTGGCTATAGAATTAACCACGTCCATGCCATGCACCACTTGGCCAAAAACCGTATGGCCAAAGTTGGGGCCGTTTGAGTTAAACGGGAAGTCCAAATCCGGCGTGCCGCCCACTTCCAAGTAGTGTTCGAACACTTCACGCAGGTATACATCGCCCACGGTCAAGTGCGGGCTTGTGCCGTCCCAATCCGGGGGATAAATAACGTCGTCCAGGCTAGCCAATATATGCTCAAATTCGTGCGTAAACATCGCCGGCAAAAAGTCACGATGCACAATATAAAATTGCGAACCGATGGAGTTACCCGAGCCTGTTTGTGCCATGGCCAACGCACCGTTAAAGTGCCACAAGTCATAATTGTGCTCCGGGCCGAATCCCATACCCCAAATACTGCCGCCGCCGGTACCCGTACCCAGCGAGCAACCGCCCTGTATCATAAATCCTTCAATAACACGGTGGAAAATAAGCCCATCATAAAACCCGTTGGCCACATGTGTCATGAAGTTTTCGACGGCCAGCGGTGCGGCCTGCGGGAATAAGCGCATAACAATATGGCCGTGGTTGGTTTCAAATACCACGACTTCTTCGCCCACGGTCATGGGTTGCAGTTGCAATGCCACGGGGCGGCGTTCCAACAAATCCGACGCGAGAGGCCATGGCAGTGGCGTGGGCAGGACGCCGACGGTAACATCGGGGCGTACCGGATTCGCTACGGGAGAGAAGCGGGAATCCAAATCAGAGGAACCGATGGTTTCTTCGTCACACGCGGTAAACATCGCAACACCCGCAAGAAGAACAATCAAAAACAAAAAGCGCATCACTTTTTTCATCATTTATGCCTCATTTCTTTGTAATCATTTTGCAATAAGTATACCGCAACGTGTTATACTTGGCAAAATATTCTTTGATGTAAAGGAGAATTTCCAATGAAGAAAATCATTCAAACGGCAAATGCCCCCGCGCCCATCGGCCCGTTTTCGCAAGCCACAGCACATGGCAGCACGTTGTATGTGTCCGGCCAGCTACCCATCGACCCCACCACGGGCGAAATTGACGGAACTGACGTGCAAACCCAAACCCAACGCGTCATGCAAAATCTATTAGCCATTGTTGAAGCCGCAGGTGCAACACCCGCCGATATCCTCAAGTGCACCATCCTGCTCACCGACATGAACGACTTCGCCGCTATGAACGCGGTATACGGCAGCTTCTTCCCCGCCGAACCACCCGCAAGGATTTGCTACCAAGTCACCGCACTGCCTAAGGGGGCAATTGTGGAAATTGATGCTATCGTAGCGTTATCCTAAATACCGATTCACATCTTCCGCTGATATCCCGGGGTGCAGTGCCATGTTCAATGCATTGGCAATAATCCGCGCCAAGCGCATGACCACCGCGTCCACATCCTTGGGCGTGACAAAAAAATTAGCGGCGTGCGCGGCGATATGCGCGCCAATCGTTTCATCATCGGCATAACCATCCATGGTGTCATGCACCAACGTGGCCGCACTCACTACCGTAGGCACCCCCAAACCAATAACAGGAACCCCCACGCTTTCGTTATTAATAGGGGTTCTTTTATTGCCCAACCCTGCGCCGGGGTTGATGCCCGTATCCGTTAATTGGATTGTGGAATTAATGCGCGCGGTACTGCGTGCCGCCAATGCGTCCACCGCAACAATCAAATCCGGCTTGACGCGGTCGGCCACGCCCAACACAATTTCCGCCGTTTCAATGCCTGTCAACCCCATGACCCCCGGGCGCAAAGCACACACATTGCGTACACGCCCCACTAACTCGTCGGGCATGTCGGCGGCCAAATGGCGCGTTACCAGCATCTTCTCGCACACTTGCGGCCCCAGTGCGTCGGGTGTCACCAACCAATTCCCCAACCCAACCACCAAAATCGTCGCTTCATCCGGTAGTGGAAACAGCGCGCCCATCTTCCACGCCAACAGTCGGCTTATTTCTTCGTGTATTTCCGGTTCGGCGGCTTTCATGGCCTCGCATTCCAACGTAATATAATTACCCACGGGTTTGCCTATATGCGCCGCACCGGCGTCATTAATAATCTCCACCCACGTAGTGGTGATTCCGTTGGCTTCGTCCGTTTCTGTGCGTATGTCCACCCCCGCCAACGTATCTTGCGACCGCTGCCGCAAATATTCGCAATGCTCCAATGCAATGTCCGTCCTAAAATGCACATTAACCACTCCAACCCATGTACTGCTATAAAATAATTATTGCTAGTATGTACGGCCATGGGAAAAATTAACCACACAAAAAGCCCCGTACAAATGGCTTTTGTACGGGGCATGGTAAATACACGTTCTTATCTCTTTCGAGGCACGTTTTACTTTTGGCTTGGCCATGGATGTTTTCGTGGCCTTTGTTTTTTATGCGGTTGTATGTTGCTTGATTTTCACAGGTGGGTACCCGTTTATATGCACTTCCTGTTGTTGACTCTCTCTGGCCAGAGGTTTTTGTGAGTCCAAGTCCGGTGGTAACGATTCGATCCTTAAGCATGTGTTATACGGGATGCACGCAGGGACGTTTGCATACGTTTGTCATGAGAGCCGAAATTACATGTGCGGATGTCTAGGATACGCCGATGACTTGAAGGGAGTATAGCATGGGGTTTGTGCCAAGTTCTAAGAATTTTTCCTATACATTGTCACTTTGCACCGCGGTAGCCATGTTTTACCATAACACTGCGCACTATTATATAGCTTTCTTTTCCTGTATACTCCTATCATGATAGATGTAGCTTTAGTCGGCACCGGCGGCATGATGCCCCTGCCCAACCGATTCCTCTCGTCCATGATTTGCCGTGTCGATGGCCGCATGATGTTATTTGATTGCGGCGAGGGTACGCAGGTGAGTTTGCGCACGCTGGGTTGGGGGTTCAAACAAATCGACCGCATCGTATTTACACATTTCCACGGTGATCATATCAGCGGTTTGCCGGGGTTGTTATTAACCATGGCGCACGCTGACCGTACCGAACCGTTGGAGCTATTCGGCCCCACGGGATTGGAACGTGTAGTTACTGCGCTGTGCGTCATTGCGCAAGATTTACCCTTTCCGTTGGTATTCCATGAATGGAGAGCGCGCGAATCACACAGCCACATCGAGGGCATGCTACACATGAACGCACTACCCGTTAACCATCGCGCACCATGCTTTGCTTACGCGATAGAATTAAAGCGCCGGGGCAAATTTGACCCCGACCGCGCCCGGGCGGAAAATATTCCCTTAAAACTTTGGGGGCCGTTGCAAAAACAAACTGACACCACGCTCGTATATGAAGGTAGAACATTTACTTCCGACATGGTTTTGGGGCCGCCCCGCACGGGGCTCAAACTGGCATTCTGCACCGATACACGCCCCACTGCCGCGCTGTCCGCCTTCGTACAAGACGCCGACTTATTCATCTGCGAAGGCATGTACGGCGACCCGGACAAGCAACAAAAATGCGCCGCGCACATGCACATGTCCTTTCAAGAAGCCGCGCACATTGCAAAAAAAGCCAATGTAAAAAAACTTTGGCTCACGCACTTTAGTCCCGCATTACCCGACCCATGGAATTACCTGCACCACGCAACAGACATCTTCCCCCATACCCAAACGGGTAAGGACAGGATGACCAAGACATTGAAATTCGTGGACGACGATATATAAAAGAAGCAACATTTTCGACGGCTCGTATATTGAGCCGGATAGGGGATACCATGACCGACACGCGCACCGACATGCAAATAATCGAATCCTGCCTTGACGGTAACCGGGATGACTTTGCCGAACTCGTAAATCGGTACAAGAACCTGGTTTATTCGATTATCCGCCGCCAAACACGTGACACCGAAGAAGCCAATGACTTGGCGCAAGATGTATTCCTCAAAATATACCGCAACCTGCGCAGCTACACCCCGGCGTTCAAATTCTCGACTTGGGTCATGCGCATCACCGGCAACCACATCATCGACCAACACCGCAAGAAAAAAGCCGAATTCGTTCCTTTCGAAGCGCACATGGCCGAAGGCGCTAATATGCCCGCCGAACCCAGCCCCGAAGCGCAATACCTACGCGCCGAACAAACCGAACGCATCAACAAACTACTGGCACAACTGCCTGAAATGTACCGCATACCCGTAGAGCTATATCATAAGCAAGACATGAGCTACCAAGAAATTGCCGAAGTCATTAACGAGCCGTTATCCAAAGTAAAAAACCGCATCTTCCGCGGGCGCAAGTTGCTCAAAGAAGCCCTAACCGCAGAATAATCCGAAACGAAAGGAGCATCACAAATGGACTGCCTAAAAGCAGAAACCGCCATGATGCACTACGTCGAGCAAACGCTCAAACCCAAGGACATCCAACCCCTGGCCACGCACATCTTGCAATGCGAGCCCTGCCGTGCCCTGTACCTCCTGCTGGACGAACAGGCCGAAATCCTGGCCGCCCCGCAACCCGCCGAAACCAGCGAAATGCCCACCAACTTTACCCAAGTGGTGATGGCGCAGGTGCGTATGCAACCCGCCTATGTACCCACCCCGGCGGCAAGCATCGGCCAGCGCATCCTGTGGGTCGTGGCCGGCATCTTAATAGGTACAGCCGCGCTGCTGGCACTCAACCCGCAGTGGGCCATATCCTTCGCCATCCATGAAGGACTGGTGATGCTGGGCGCGCACATCGGCAACCTATTATCATGGCTCACGCAAGCCGATACCATCAACGCCCTCATCAACTCCGGGCTGGGCATAGCGGCCCTGATATTCTCCGTACTAATAGGAGGGGCGCTGTACGGCCTGTACCGAGGAGAACACGCCACCAACCACCAACTACAAGCATAAACAAAAATTGCGAAGTGTACCGTGAAAATGGTACACTTTTTTTGTACATATATTAAAGGAGGCGAAATGGATGTTAAAGATCGGAACCTTTACTTTTGCAGAATTTTTTAAGCAGATGCGCAATCAACGGGGTATGAGTCAAGTAGACTTGGCTGCCGGCATCATTCACCGCAGTCTTATATCCAAAATAGAAAACGGCCACTACATACCGGAGTATGGCCGATTGGCATTGTTGGTAGAACGCCTTGGCTTCGGCATGGATAACATTGGCAAAAATCATCATGATGATATGCAAGAAATAGAAGGTTGCATCAACCGCAATGATTTTGACAATGCCGAAAAACGAATTGCACAGTTGGAAAAAAACGATGACTTCATGGATTCGATTTATAATCAACAAGCGGTATTTTTGTTTAAAGCGTTATTGATGATGAAAAATAATGATCAACAAGAAAGTGTGCGAAAGGCCATTTTAGATGGTTTGGCCATAACGATACGTAATTTTGATGAAAAAAAATTGGCGGACTATATTCTTACTGCCAACGACATAAAATTGATTAATCAACTGGCTATCTTGTATTGGAAACATAAAGAAACGGATGCGGCCATCCAACTCATGCATGGCTTGATCCAAAATCTTGAATCCAATTGCACAGATGTCCGCTATAGGGCGCGGATGCTGCCGTGGTTGTATTTTAACCTGATAAATTATTTATATGAAGAAAAACGGTACAACGAAGAAATCCCCTTGTTGGACAAGGGGATTGAGTACTGCATAAAATCATCTTCGTTATATTTCTTGCCCCATTTGATTGGTAACAAGGCGTGGTGCAAATATCGCCTGGGGGATACCACGGAAGGATTTAAATATTTTCGTCGGGCATATCACATGTACGATGGTTACGACCTTCGTGAACCACGCAGCATAGTACACAGATTTGTGTTAGAAAATTATAATGTGGATTTAAGCTTGCTTAATGAAATTTCCATTCAATTGGCGTATATGGGAGGTGGAAAATAAACGGGCGGAACTTCGCCATATGGTTGAACGATGCATTCACAGTTAGCCGCCATTACATCAACGCCGCCAACCACCCCACCTGTGACGACACCCAAACAAATTAACGCTGCCAATAAAAATCGTTTCATGTTAAATACCTCCTAAGATTTATGATGAAACAAGCATACACGTATCACGAAAATGAAGTGTGCATAGGGTTCACAAAATTTGTCTATTTTTGTGACACTTATGCACACATTGGATTTTTGGCTGGTGTATAGTGGGTGCAAAGAGTAGTTAGAGGTATAATGAGGAGGGATGCTTATGAATGAAGCAAGTCGTTTTTGAAATTCACAAATGGTGTTTATTAAAGTTATAAAGGAGAATGTAAAATGATAAAAAAATGTGCGGCAATAATGGTGAGCGTTATTTTATGTTTTGCTAGCCTAACGTCAACATTAGCGCAAAATTATGAACGTATTTTTGACAATTACTTATATGCTGCTGATTCAAACATTTGGGAAATCAACAATGAACTGTTCGAATCATTCATTGTCTTTTTAGATAACGAAGGTTTTACTCCTTACACTCAAAGTCGGCGAAGCGAAAATTATATTTTCAATGAAAGGTCAGGAATATCGCCTGTTCAAATTGATGCGCTCATGACCTTAAATGAAATGGGAATAAGAAATGTAGAGGCATGGCTTGAAGAAACATTGATTGAAACATCACCGGGTTTAATGGTTTTTGACTTTGAAACTCAAAGCGAATTTATTGTTTCATATGATGGCAGCATTATGACAACAATGGATACAAATCAATTAAGTCTTGAAACAAAGATTTTAAGGCAAAAATTATTATCTCCATGGTCAATTTATTTGCCTGACGTAACCGACATAGTTAACCAAGTGACAAACAACGGTGAATATGAACTGACTGATGATTTAATAAATAAAGTGCATGGTTATATTGTAAATATTAATGATTATAATGCAATTGATTTTGAGTTTGATTATATGTCAATTATAACACCAATGAATATCGATCCAAGACTTCAGCTTGTAAATAATGTGAACATTCATCCATATCATGCGATTGTACGTATATTGGTTGAAAGTAATCGCGGTACATTTCATGAAGCCACAGGTTTTATAATACGAAACCCTAGAACGGGAGGCTCAGTTGTTTTAACTGCTGGGCACAATCTTTATAATCCTGTTGGCTTGGGAGGTATGACGAGAAGTCTTAGTATAACTCCAGCTGGTGGAGGGCCTGTGCACCGACATCGAAATATAGCAGTCGATCAAAGATTTAGAGCTACACAAAATTCTGATTATGATTTAGGTGCAGTTGGTTTGCAAAATTTTTCACCAAGCTTTCTTCCTTATGTAATGACAAGGAATAATTTAAATATACCGGTGACGTCAGGTGGAATAGTCAATGGTAATGTGCCTATAATGTATGCGGGATTTCCGTTTTCACAAGTTGCAAACCCCGGATTTCTTCATAGGACAACCGGAAGTATTGCTTTATTTGTAAATGATAGACGAAGGCTGGTGTCATCAACTGCAGGTAATCCCGGCATGAGTGGTAGCCCGGTAATGCGAACATCATCAATTCCTTATGTAATAGGAATTCTCATTGGTGGAGTTGGTAGTAGCGGAGATGCAGCATCTGTTACAATTTGCGATAGTTTTTTTAATAACGTTGCGCTTATTATGTAATTTTATTTTAATTTCCTGTCATAACAAAAATCCGCCACCGTGGTACAGAACGGTTGGCGGATTTTAATATAATTGCGTAAACAACAACATTGCAGGGGATGATTTTATGGCAATGCGGCATTCGCACAAAGGCATCCTATTATTTATTAGAGAGCTGCTGGTGCTGGGCTTGCTTGTATGGCTTTCGTATCGGCACTGGCTGGGGGCGGCGGCTAATAATATGCAAGTGCGGGATGAATTTGTGGGGTTGGTGTATGGGCGTGAAGTGGGGTTGTCGGAGTGTGGTACATATTTTTCCATTGTGTTGGTGAATGATTCATCTTATGATTTAATTTTTCTGCGGGAATCTTCTTATTGTTATGGCGCATTTTTCCTTGTTTCAGTGGCGGCGGGTGCCTAGGCGCTGGGGTATGATGGGTGTTCTTGATCCGCTGGCGGATTGACTGGTCGGATGATTATCCGTTTTTGCTGCATACTGTATTGGTAAAATAAATTAGTTAACAATTCTTAACCTTTGACCATCGTGTATCCGAAATCGGGTACACTTTTTTTTATCCCCATTAAGGATTGGACAAAAACAACGGAGGTAACATCATGAAAAACAGCAAACGACACACCGGTATTATTGAATCTTTTATTTGCGCGGGCGGCGATGTGCGGCAGAGTGCGCGTGGTATGCATGTGGCGCAAGTATCGGCCAACGGGCAATTAATTATCCCCAAAGAAGTGCGCCGCGCGTTGTGTTTACAAGCGGGCGATGAGGTCATGTTCCGCATGGATAACAAAGGAAAAATTGTCTTGCAAATACCTTCTTGATAAATTTGAAAAAATTTATTTTCAAAAATGTAAGGTTTCCCTTCTTGCGTGTCTACTTGTTTATGAAGGGAGGTCAAACGATGCATTTGCCCAAACCGCAAATCCCCGAATCGTTTTCTTTTCATCCAAAAATCATGGAAGTGCTGTACGCAACGGTCGAAGATTTTAACTGCGAAGAACAGCAGGCCATATATTTCCACTACTATATGGCGTTGTCGCCTTGTACCATTTCCAAAACATTGGAGTTAACGGAATTACACGTAATCAGCGCACTTTGTCTGTATGCGGAGCGGCTGATCTGTCGTATCGACTTATTCAAACGTGCGCTTCCGCACAACGAAGGTGGCTATATGCAGCCCTGCGATATCCTCCTGCCATGGAGCGCATAAAAAAAGCAACGGATGGATGGTGATTACACCATGAACGAACGCTCGTATGAGATGTTGAACCAATTGGTGCAGCAAGTGCAAAGCGGCAATCCGCAAGCCTTTAATGAAATCTACCAAAGGTGCAGCGGTTACGTGTCCTTTGTATGCGCCAAAATTTGCGACAGCAAGGAAGACGTGGAAGAAATCGTACAAGACACCTTCATCACCGCGTTCAAAAAAGTGGACGATCTCCGGGGCGAAACCTTAATCCCCTATTTGCGCACCATCGCCGTGCATGCCAGCTTCCGCAAACACAAGGCCAATAACCGCCGTCTGGCATATACCACAGAAGAAATGCCTGTTGATTTGCAAGAGTTGAATCAAAACCTGCTGCCCGAAGCGGCCATGCAAAACAAAGAATTGCGCAAAATATTGATTAACGAAATCGACAAGCTACCCCGCCAACAACGTGAAGCAATGTTCCTATTCTACTACGCAGACATCCCCGCCAAGCAGATTGCGGAATCAATGGAAGTGCCTATCGGCAGCATCTACACCGCACTAACGCGCGCCCGCCAAACCATCAAAGCACGCATGGAAGAAAACCGCAAAACCGAATGGGTGAAGGCCGGCGCCAAAGCCGTTGCGTTGTTGCCCGTGGTGGCGATATTCCTGGCGGAAGAAGCCACTTATATGGCGGCCTATGTACCTACGGAGTTTGTGGGTGCTGCAGGCGCCACCGCTGCAACGGCCACGTTCGTAGGCACAAGTACGGTATCCAGCACAGTGGTTGGATACATAATGGCGGCATGTATTGCCGCCGCAAGCGTGCTAGCCATAAGCGCATACGTTGCCTTACAAGCGGAACCACCACCCGAAGCCGAACCAACGCAGCGCTTTTATTATATGAACACCGCATTCCCCATCGAACCCACGCACAGTGATATCGAAGCCCCACTGCCCACGCAACCCCCCACAACACCAACCCTAGCCTCGCCCACGCCCACCACTGCCCCCGAAGTTATGCCAATCATCACTACGCCAATCATCACAATGCCTCCCGTCACCACGCCACCCGAAACCACTACACCACCCACTACACCATCACCCACTACACTGCCACCCACAACACCAACGCCCACCGCACCCCCTATCGTCAACCGCACCGACCAAATCCTGTCCGCATTGGCCAACGCCACAACACCCGCCGCCGTCGCACAAATCCTTGCCGACTACGACTTCACCTTCGACATACAAATTGACACACAAGCAGACGCGATCATACGTTTTTACATCACCAACGAAGGCAGCGGCGAAATCCTGGTAGGCACTGTCACCCCTGCCGATGGCACCCCATGGCGCATGCAGTACGCATATTTTGAAAGCGGGCAAGCTCCGCAAGACAGATTCGACTTGTATCTGTGGATACGGTCTTAATATAAATAAAAAATGTGCATTTGGAGGCAAAGAATGAAAAGACTCAACATGAAACGTAAGATCGCACTTTTTACAGCATTAATAATGGTGCTGAGCTCGTTAGGTTTGTACAACCTTTTTGCTTGGGCAAGTGACCCTGATGAATTGGCGATTTCTACATATGATATGCAATCGTCAACAACGTCACCTCCGGGGTTAGATATTGCGCCCATGGCGGGCACATGTGGTTTTTATGTACGCTTGTTTGGCGAGCTTGACCAAGATGTTGTATTTTATCCCGGAAGTGATCCGGCACAATTTACCGGCCGCGTATATCACTCGTCCACCATTCCGCAGACCTTGCAAATCAACGCAACCTTTAGCGAACGCTTTGACACCTACCGCACGGTTACCATTTCTGCAGTAAATGGTTTTGGTTTCCGCGCAACGCCGGGGTTGGGCATGCGCTCTATAAGCGGCAGCGCTACTTTTCCGAGCGATTGGGCGTTTGATGCCGCGCTTCAGGAAAATCCCTTCTTGGGTATCGTCACCGGATTTGAATATGCACGCAACCCGCAAATCAGACAATATGCCGGTGCCAACCATTATTGGGGCAGGGTAAACAACCCGGACGGTACCCCCAACAACGTAGTACCCGCTGGCACTTTGATGAACACATACAACCCGTTGGCAGGTACGTTTACATTTACCGTTGCACCGGGTGTTGATATGGTAACGATTCCGATTATGTTGGTTACGGATATGGCGTTTTCTGCACAAGTAGCGCAAAACACTGGACGCGTCCGTTATAACCCCATTACTGTAACCGTTAGCGAAACAGAAGATGCCGCCGGGCTCATCCCCGCCGGACTGGGTATTCGATCGGCTACATTAGCAGAGTACAGAACAACTGGTACGGTATATCATAGATACACGCGAGTGCCGAATGATCGGTTGGAAACAAAAATTTCCGGTGACGCATGGACAAGTGATATACGCATTAGTAATTTCACGCGGGAGCCATCGCATGGTGAGCGAGTATTTAATGGTCGCCAGTTATTGCAAGAAATGAATAGTGTAACAATTCGTGTGCCACGCTCCGTTTCGCATTACGATGATTTAACATTTACATTAACCGGTGGCGGATCTAATTTCACAGATCAAATGTGGAGCTATGAATTGGTTACCACAAACCCAAGTTTTACCGACATTATCGTAACATTTAGGCAAGCCCATGTAGGTAGCACCGCCCTGCGTGTTATTACCATAGGCGGCATCATCCCCCCTATGGCACCGGATGAAGTGCTGAACAATGTAAATATCACACCGATTCAATCATCGGAAAACCAATTTTATGCATTGGGTAGTACAACAAATACAATGAATGTTAATAGTTTGGGTACCCACCGCATCCGCACGCCTGATCCGGGAGACGGTGACGGCGTTCCATCTCTAAGATTTCCACCGGTAACCAATAACCATCAGTGGAGCGGGCAAAATCCTGCAGACGGTATATTTATGCCCGTGGGTGCATTTAATGTTGAAAATCCACGCGCAGATACATTATACGACCAAGCTATTTTTATTCAGGTGAGCCCTGACCCACGCATTGGTGTATTTGCCGTTTATTTACCCACCGGCAACGATGGCATCGTAGACCTTGTTGTAACCACACGTTGCGGTATGGTTATCGAAATGCCGCCTCTTACAGCCAATCGTCCGAGTACGAGTAATCGACCATTCGCAACGGTAGCCATTGACTTTAGGTATTATGGACTGCAACCGGGGCAATATATTGACACCATATTTTTTGAATTGGCAGGCGGCGTTCCTCCCAATTCAACCTTTAATCGGATTCATAATTTTTATGCCATTATGGTTGAGGGTTTGCCCATATCATTATTTGGTGAATTGCCGCTGGGTTCGATACCCGAGGACCAAAGCATTACACCTCCGCATGAGGCTTGGGCAGGTGTGCGTTTTAACGACCCCACCGACACCTATTTTGGATACACCGATCTTCGCGCAATTAACCCTGATTTGATGGCCAACCGACGGGAAACATTGGTTTCACGCGGATACGGTATTTCATTAATTTCAAGTAACGTGAGCCACAATGTGGGACCTACTGGCAATTCATCCGGCGGTACTTTAATTGCCGGTGAAACACGCACGGTTTCCTTTAGCTTTAATTGGGATTTGCATAGTGGCTCAGCACATCCTTTAAACACTTATGGTGTGCAAGGATTTAGTGTTTTCTTGCATTCACCCGTTAATACATTGAATGTAAACATGGATTCGGTACGTGTTAGTCAAGGTGGTGTTACTTGGGGCAATGAAGCTAGCGATTTGCCATTACCTATTCCGGTACCACTTATTAACCCCAATCACGGCAATGCCAGCCCTGTAATGCGTTTAGACTTCCCCGATATTATGTTGGGTGCATTTTCAGACATGCGTTCAGACAGCGACACTTTTAGACGTACAGAACCCATGATTATCACCTTTGATGTAGAAGCACCCATGACCGCACGTACCGGCACGGTTTTTTGGCAAAATATATTGGGTGTTACTGCGTTGCAACCGCATATACCCGGTACCCGGAATTCCACTCGAGCATACCGTTTTGCAACCATGTCTTCGGACTTTAATTTTGGTGATGCATTACGTACACCGGTGGGGCGTCATGTAGCTACACCCAATTCAGCGGACACAATTTTAATCAGCCCGCAACCCTATATGTTAATGTACACGGATATTATGCAATTCTTGGGCGGGCTCCCCGGCCCGTGGGTTAATTATGATTGGGTAACGAGTAACCAAGTATTGGATGTTAACCCTGGAGCAGGAGAGGTCTTTTATCGTGCCACCATGGTCAACAACACCGGTCGCACGGCTGATGATTTTTATGTAATGATACCCATTCCAAAAATTGGTGAATATCCTTTGTCGGATTTACAAGACGGCGTTCATGATGGTTTTAACTGGAGCATGGAATTGAGTGGCCAGCCCATACTACCGCCCAACTATATCGCATTGTTTTCTGATGAATATGCGGATATTGCAGCCACGTCCATAACCAATTGGGTTGTCTGGGGCGATTTGGCAGACATCGGCGGTCGTCAAAATGTCCGCACCGTCAAAATCATAGCTACCGCACCCATCCCCGCAGATGCTACCGACTTCTTCATCATCCCGATGGATATTGGCACCATGACCGAGGCGCAATTGGCTGCGGTATGCGGTACGGTCAATGCCTTTTCTTCTATATTGCGTGGCTCCACGGCTGAAGGTACTGTTTACAGCGTGTCTCTGCCGGTTGCTGTCCGCATCCACAGCGGCATGATTGCGGGTACGGTATTTAACGACCGCAACCGCGACGGCATTAAAAACGGCACCGAGCCCGGCATCAACGGCGTAGAAGTACGCTTGTATGACGCCACCGGTACCACGCATTTGGCTTCCACCGTTACCCGCCCATTGTACGAACAAGACGCATTTGGCGTGTATCAATGGGTGCACGATGGCTGGTTTGCGTTCATCCCCCTGTCCGCAGGCGATGAGCACGTCATCGAATTCGTCAATCCCAACGCAAGCCAATGGAATTTTAGCCTCATGAATCCAGCCTTGTCCCAAACAGGCTTGGTGGCAACCTCCCGCGCTTATGGCGTACTGGCCAGTCGCATCTTGCCTAGTAGTTGGCATTACCGTCATGTCAACGCAGGTTTGCACTACTATTTTACCGTTCGCTACTTCCGCAACGACGGTACGCTCGCACCCGGTGACTTGATTTACCGCTGGACATATGTGCAAAGTGGCACCACCATCGCCGCGGCCAATGTACCTGCCGATCCCACCCGCCCTGGTTTTGACTTTGTGGGTTGGGCGTTGTCACCCGGCGGCCCCGTGCTGGCAGGAGCATTGCCCGTAGGTCACGTTGTTATCGCTGATGTTGACTTCTACGCTATATGGGAAGTTGAAACCCCGCCTGTTACGACCGTACCTGTAACAACCGTACCGGTGACGACCCCGTCGGAAACAACCGCACCGGTGACGACCGTGCCTGAAACTACAGTACCGTTTACGACCGTGCCTGAAACTACAGTACCATTTACGACCGTGCCTGAAACTACAGTACCGTTTACGACCGTGCCTGAAACTACAATACCTTCGACAGGAACTAGACCGACAACGGCACCGCTTACAACTGCGCCTGTAACCACGACACCGGTGACGACAGCACCTGTAACAACAGTACCGGTGACGACAGTACCTGTAACAACAGTACCGGTGACGACTGCGCTTGTAACAACGGCACCGGTGACGACTGTGCCTGTGACAACTGCGCCAATAACGACTGTGCCTGTGACAACTGCGCCAATAACGACTGTGCCTGTGACAACTGCGCCAATAACGACTGTGCCTGTGACAACTGCGCCAA
>Ga0123355_10007135_pt1 | contig 16677 bp, 18 predicted proteins | sample TergutEmb28metaG_3_FD_89872 | JGI IMG/M metagenome (GOLD analysis project Ga0123355, IMG submission 89872) | Embiratermes neotenicus P1 segment gut microbial communities from Petit-Saut dam, French Guiana - Emb289 P1 | ecosystem: Host-associated > Arthropoda: Insects > Digestive system > Gut ...
ACGGAAGAATTTTGCTTTAAAAAAACATCATACCTCAAGATTTGAGGAAATGATGTTTTTCATTAATTGTGCTATTACTCACGCCTTTTCTTCTTTGATACAACAACTAAACCTGATGCTATTAATGCTAGTCCACCTAGCGCTTTTTTTTTTTGCTTTTTTTATAATTGCTAAAACTAAGTAACCCTGAAATTAATCTAGCTATCAATCACAGCCTATTAATCCTTCAGCACCACTAGGATTAATAAGCTGCTGTGTTTGATGTGGATAGTGCCGTTGCAAGCGTATTTTTTCACTCTTTAACGGAATCTGAGCATCAGCATCATTAAGATTTAAAAGTTATTGCACTAGTGGATACCATTCCCTGCTTCCTTTGTGGTATGCTGATAGCCTACTTTGATGGATATTATTATTCTGGATTGTTCTCATAGTGATTCTTTTCTCCTTATTCAAGCTGATAAGAAGCTGCAAAACAGTTGAAAAAAATCATAAATATGGGTTCATTTAGATTACTCCGAAGGCGGGAGAAACTGGAAGGAAATTTTAATATTTACCAGTTATAGACTTTACAAGCGGCTAGCCTTATAGATGTTTTCTACCATGTCTCGTCATAGATTTACATTTTATTTAAAAAAAAATTGACAAATAATATCAAATGCTTTATAATTATAAATATCTACTATAAAAATAGACGGGAATATTTTTGTATCCTGTCATGAAACAGCTACAGCTCCGAGTCAGATGCCTAAGGGGATACCTACGGATAATGACCGATAGGGTGCGAAGGGAAACCAACGTGCCTCCCCACTTGGAAAGGAGTAATCACGTGTATTTTTTTGCGTGTTTTGCGACTTTCTGTGTGGGAAGTCGTTTTTTTGCTTTGGGGCGCGGCTTCAATAAAATATTTCTCCGACCCAAAAAGCCTACAGCAGTAGCCATGGCTTGAGGGCGTGGGTGGGACTGGAAACGGTTTTGCCTTCCACGTTTGAAAAGGAGTTGCAATATCATTTTTTTTGCTTGCTCTTTTCATGCGTATGAAAGGGGTTTTTTTGATGGCTAGACAGCGGATTATTAAAAAGCGACTGCTTGGAAGTTTTAGTACACTGGACTTGATTGTAATTACGCTTATTGGCTCGCTTGGCGTAGCTATTAGTGGTATTATCGGTTATATGGTGCGTATCGTCACTTCCTTTTTGTTTATACCTGGTGGGGCAGTGGCAGGTGGTATTTATATGCTGTTTTTGGTGATACCCGTTGCTCTTATTGGCAAACGGTCAGCGGCTATTTTGACAGCTGTGGTGCAAGCCATTGTGGTGTTGGTGATGCCTTGGGCTGGCAGCCATGGAATTGCCACTCTTATTACATATACATTGCCTGGAATTGCCATATTTGTTTTACTAACCACGATTTTACGCAATCACAAGTGTTGTTGTAAAATGTGCTGCTTTTTCGCCTGTATGGTTGCTAATTTAACAGGAGTTGTCCTTGTAAGTGGCGTGGTGATGAACCTGCCTCTCATCCCCATGTTGCTGGGGTTAACTGTTGGAGCTTTAAGTGGTGGCCTTGGCGGGCTTTTGACTTATTCGCTAGCTAAGAAGATTAAAGACTTGGGAGTGGTGTTTAGTGAATAAATTTTGGAGGTTTCTACTGCCGGTAGTCGGACTGGCTTTAGCGGCTTGCGGTAACTCTGATGAATATATTGAGGAGGCTTTGTCCCAGGAAGCAGAACTTGTTTGTAAGTCACGAGATTTTCCAGTGCCTGCGCAGGTGGGATTTGTTGCGGACGACAATACCTCATTTAATTCTATGATGAATTTATCCGAATCTGCCAACGAAGTAGCTATTTTTTCGGCAGATGGCGCAATCTACCGTTTAAGCAGTTTTTACAACTTACAAGTTTTGCCCTCGGAATACGGCGGGATGGATGCTACTGTTGATGATGATGTGTTATTTGCAAATATTGCAGGAATTATCTTTAATCCACCAGACCTTAATGTCACCCATGCCTACCATGACGCACTTTATCACCTTCAAAATGGGGAGCGGGTGATGATTATTGTGCTAGACGGCTGGGGCTGGTACATGCACCAATATTTTGCTTATTCACAGCCATTTTTAGCGACTCAATATAGGCGCAAAGCCCACACGGTGTTTCCCCCCTTTACACCTGTGGTAATGTCGTCGATTTTCACGGGACAACTGCCCAATGTCCATGGGGTGCATGACAGAACGACCCGCACTATGTCCGCCCCTGATATTTTTGAGAACGCTTATAATCAAGGCTTTAGCTCCACGCTGGTACAGGGCGGTGTTAATATTGTAGCTGCAAGCGAACGCCCCCATCTTGTCCCGAATTTGGGGCATGTTTTTGAAACTGACCGTGGCGTGTTTGAGGCGGCTATGGCTCGAATTGATGACAGTGATCTGTTATTCATCCACTTTAATTCTGTGGATGATATTTCACATACATACGGACCGTATACACCTCAGGTGGGGGAAGCTATGGAGCTTATAGACGAATTTGTTAGTGAACTGGTACAGGCTCGTGAGGGTGTAGCTATAATTTTAGGTGATCATGGTCAACATCTCTTGGGAGAAACTGATCGCGTTGGTGACCATTTATGGATTAGCCACGAGGATATTTTTGTGCCATACGTAGTTATTAGGGATGGAGGTAGAAATGAATAAAAACACAAAAATTATAATTATTGTTGTGTCAGTGTTGTTGTCTTTGATGGTTGTTTTGGGTATTTTGAATTTTCAGCAGTCGCAAGAACGGCTTACATACCATGTTTATGGTAGTTTTCGGGTAATATCAGGCGATAATGATGTTAGGGTAACACTAAATGACATGATAAACATGGAACTTGTGACTTTTGAGAGTAATCATCGCCGTGCTGAAGGGAATTTTACAGGGGTTCGCTTAACCGAAATTCTTGAATTTACTGAGCTTGATTATTCAAGCGTGGCAAGTGTTGTGTTTTTCTCATATGACGGCTTTTCAACAAGTATATCTTTAGCAGATGCACAGGCGGATGGCACTTTTATTATATTTGAACAGGATGGGCTATCTTTGGCGGAAAATCCTGATGTTGACGGCAACAGCAGATTGTGGGGGGAAGCCCCTTTTCGCCTAGTTTTGCTGGATGATATATTTCCACAGCGCTGGGCGCGATATCTAATCGAAATTGTGTTACAGGAGGAAATATGATAAATTTTTTTATAATATGCGTAATTATATTGATTACACTAGTCGGTTGTGGAGGCACGGAAGAAGCCACTGCACCTGCTGCTGAAGCAGGTTTTACTGTGGACGACCAATTTATTGGAATGAGCGAGTTAACCACTCTCGGAATACGTGAATTTTATGCCAATATTCGCCCAGGAACAGACAGGGAGGAGATTCGTAACTATCGTGGCGTGGCTGTGCGCGATATTCTTGCCCACTTCGATATTGATACTCCTGATGCTACTATAATCATTCATAGTTATGACGGCTTTGTTGCGAGCATTTCTATGGAAGAGGCGCTGCAGGAGGGACAAGCGTATATAGCCATTTGGCAAGACGGCGAGTATTTTATTCAGCGTGGGGGTTATTGGGCAGCCGCTCCTTTTCAACTTGTTATGGCGCAAGACATTTTTGCTCAGCGGTTTGCACGGTATATTACGGAGCTGGTTATCCAATGATGGCGATCGAGTTACAGAAAGTATCAGTTGATTATGGAAATTATCCAGTTGTGCAAGACTTCTCACTAACTGTAGATGAAGGAGAAGCTGTACTTCTAAAGGGGGTATCTGGATGTGGAAAATCCACATTGTTGCACGTGGTTTGCGGGCTAATCCCCGAAATTGTGAAGGCTAATGTGTCGGGCGAAGCTTTCCTTTTCGGTGAAAATGTGCGGGAGCTTGATGCCATTTTCCGTGCAAGAAAAATAGGTATTGTGTTCCAAAACCCCGAAACACAGCTGTTTTGTGAGTCAGTGGAGGACGAAATAGCCTTTGGTCTTGAAAATTTGTGTGTGCCACCTGTAGAGATTGGCGAAAAAATCTCAGAGGTGCTAGATTTGGTGCAAATGACGGAATTTCGCTATGCTTCTCCGAAGGAACTGTCAGGTGGACAAAAACAGCGGATTGTGCTGGCGTCGGTTCTCGCCCTTGAGCCCCAAATTCTACTGCTGGATGAGGCATTATCACAAATGGACGAAGGAAGCCGTAAAATTTTAATTGAACATTTGCGAAAGCTTCGCAAACAAGGTAAAACCATGCTAATGGTTGACCATGATGATATACTGGCTGAAATTGCCAGCAAAATCATAAATTTATAATTTTATTAGGAGGAATGTTCAAATGGATAAAAAAATCAAAAAACTTTTGATGCTGGCTTTCATTACGACAGTATCAGTGATGATTTTTGCGGGCTGTGACACGGAAAGTGACACTGGTCAAGGTGTAATGATGGAGTGCCTAGGTGAATTGACGGAGACTGATGCACGTTTGTTCGTGGATGGACTCGAGGTTTCCACATCTACATCTCTTGGTGGCGGCATTGGGGAAAAGCCTGCCTTTAATGTAGATGAAAAGACTTTTTTGGCAGCACGCTCTATGGGTATTGCTTTTGAAAGGGATATCATGTGGCAACCTAACACACAAACCCTCTATTTTGGGCAAGTGCCGGCACCTACTAATCTTGTGAATGTTACAACGACATCTGCAAGCACTTATATGTCTCTTGACGATATTTATGCTTTAGGAATGACACAAATTGATGCCGTGAACAACAATGAACCCATTAGCTTTGCAGGGGTTAGCTTTGTGGAACTTTTTGCGGAGATGGATATTGATGTAACAGATGCTAGTTATTTCATTTTTGTCGGAGCTGACAGCTTTTACAATGTAGCTTCTGCTGCGGATGTGCTAAATGAAGAAAACGGCTTGCTTGCACTATATGAAGACGAGCAGCGACTTGATACTCACACCCGTGTTGTGCTTGTCGATGACGAAGCACCAGGTCGGTGGGTTCGTGATGTTGTTGAAATTATTGTTGTTGAAGGCGAAATTCCAAATAAATGGGAGCGGGAAATTAACATTGTAGCTGATGGCACCGCTGTCAGTCAAGAAGAAGGCGACGACAGCCCAGCGGTTTTAATAATGCATCGTGGCAAAATTTACATGCCTCTTTATGCAACAGCTGATGCTCTGGGTATGCCTGTTGAGTGGAACGAGAGCGAAAATGCAATTTTAGTAGGTGAGGGCGATGTTAATTTCACTCATGATGAAGTTGATGGCGGTGAAATCGCTATAAACGCTGGAGGTACGGAATTTATTGTTACCATGGATGATATTTTAGACATTGGGCTGGAGGATTTTTATGCTGTTGTCCGTGACGAACGTGTAGATTATACAGGTGTATCCATCGTTAGCATTATGGAGTTTTTGAACTTAGACGCAACCACTGCTACCGGGGAAGTAACCTTTACCGCACGGGATGGTCACGGCACGACTGGCACTGTAGACGAAGTTTTTGATCCAACCAACGGATTTGTGGCGATTTCCCAAGATGGCGAGCTTTTAGGGCATTGGGAAGCTGGCGGGCGCGGACCATTTATGGTCGTTTTTGCTCATGATTTATTTGCCCAGCGGTTTGTGAGGTATTTAACAGAAATTGACATTGATATGCCATCACCAGACGGTGGTCGCTTTAACAATCATCCAATTACTATTAATGGGGAAACTTTCACGGCAAATGATCTCTATGCTTTAGGGGCAACCAACCTAGAGTGGAACGACCAGAACTTCATAGCTGTGCCTCTTACTGACATTGTTAGCGGAAACTTCACAGGCGGACGCATTATTGCCGATGACGATGCCTATCGTGATTTAAATGCCGAAGATGTACAAGCCTTGTATATTGCGTTTTATCAAGAGGGACAGGAGCCAGAATCGGAAAATCACTTTATGTCAGTTATTACGATTGATACCAACAACCAACGGCGTTTAAATGAACTTGCCACGGTTGAATTGACTTCTGACGATGCAGGCGATGCTGATAGCGTCCAAATTATCTTAGGTGAACGTACATACAATTTCAGTTTAGCTGACCTTGCTGAGTTTGAGCCAGTTAGCATTGATGTAGTTTTCCGTGATGAACCTCGCAATTTTACAGGAGTACCAGCTATCGACATTTTCAACTCGCTAAATATCGACACTGATGGGTTTACTGGTGGCGTGGTTATCTCGGGGGATGACGGTTTTACCCAGCCATTTACTATTGATGAACTGCTTGATGATACCAATTTTTTCCTAGCTTTCGAAGAAGAAGGTGAAGAATTTGCTTATATCATGAGTGTTTTTGCTCATGATGATCGCCCAACCCGTGGTGTACGTGAACTTTCCATCATCCGCTTGCTTGATGGCGAGGAAGATGTAGATTCTGCTATTGAAGGACTTGGTGAAGGTGAGTTTGCAATTGTCCACGGTAATGACTCTTGGACAATCACCATGGATGATCTTGAAGAAATTGGTTTTGAGGATTTTACCACGAATATCCCCACTGGCGATGCTTCAGCTCGCCATTTCACAGGCGTTCCTTTAACCAGTATTTTAGCCGAGTTTGATATTAACGTGGACGGAGCAACCAACATGGTAACCACATCTGTAGACAGTACATTTAATGCAGCATGGAATGTCGATGCGGACTTGGATTATGTTTTCATCGCTGTGGCGGAGGACGGCGAGGTGCTAGATCCTCATTATGGTCCGTTCATGGGCGTGGTACAAGACCGTGGTGCGAATTTTAATCCACGAAACCTTGAGAGCATTACGTTTAACTAAAGGCTATGGATGATTTTAAGTTAGAAATAAAAGGTTTGCGCTTCAAATACGCAGACAAATATCGCCGAAGCACGTTTGAGCTTGAAGTGGAGCATTTTGCCCCTGTAAGCAGATGTACTGCAATAATGGGCGAAAACGGAAGCGGGAAAACCACCCTAGGAAAGCTGGTTGCGGGAATACTGCGACCAGCTTGCGGGTGCGTTTTTTACAATAGTGTGGACATTGCAGGGCTAAAACTTGGTGAAATTGGACGGCAAGTGGGGTATTTGTTTCAAGAGCCAAGCCGCCAGATATTTGCGCCTAAGCCACTTGAGGAAATTGCTATGCCCTTAGAGCTGCGAGGTGAATGCCAAAAAAAAACTCGCGCGCTAGCTTTAGAGTTGCTTGAGGAATTTGAACTTTCGCATATTGTTAATAATACAACTTTTACATTAAGCCGTGGTGAGAAGCAACGACTGGCAATTGCTGCTGCCATGATTATGAAACCGAAATACTTTGTGTTAGATGAGCCTACAACTGGGCTTGATAAAGCACGAAGGAAAATCCTAGTAAACACTCTGCACAAACTCCAAGCTGGAGGTATGGGAATCCTCCTGATTAGTCACGATATGGAGTTTGTGAATATGATGGGAGCGGACATAAGACATATGAAAGGGGGGCGATTTATTGGCTAAAGTAACTGATAAGAAACCCGACCCACGTGTTATTTTTGCGCTGGTTCTCTTCTTCTCTACCTTCGGCATCACTATCCGCATGGATGTGGTGGCTATGGCTGTCATTTTGATATTATCTATCATTTTTGCGAAAATATTAGGGGTGAAACTTGGTAAAGTTTTTGGCAGACTTAAACGGCTACTGCAAATAATGCTACTTGTCACCATTTTACGCAGTTTTTTTGAACCTTCGGGCATTGTGCTATTTGCTATTGGCAATACGCCGCTTTTAACATCTGGGGGACTTGCTGTGGGAATACTAGTTGCCTTGCGACTTATCATTTTCATCATTGGTGCATCTATGCTCACCGTTTACCCTGCTCGTGCGCTAATTCAAGCAATGGTGCAAATGAAGATGCCATACGAAATCGCCTACATGGTGTCGATAGGTCTGCGATTTGTTCCGCAATTTGCAGAGGAACTTCGTGATAGTTTAACCGCCTTGCAGCTACGTGGCGTGGTGCTGGAAGAACTTAGATTACGCAAGCGATTGTCACTTTATTCCTATTTATTACTTCCTGCACTGGTTTCTAGTTTGCAACAAGCGAGGGAGCTTGCCATGAGCATGGAAATGCGGGCGTTTCGGGCTATGGACACACGCACTAGCTACTTTACATTATCATTAAAATCTCGCGATTGGGTGATGATGGTTGGGGTTATTGTAATGATGCTGACTGTAGCATTTGCAACATTCAATTTTAACTTTTTTGAAATGATTATGGAGATGATAGTATGAAAGTTTTCAGTGTTTGCGGTGTATCTGGCAGTGGCAAAACCACGACCATTGAAGTAATTATTGCGGAGCTTGTGCGCCGCGGCTATAAAGTTGGTTCAGTTAAAGATATCCACAACGAGCAATTTGTAATTGACCCAGTGGAGACAAGCAACACCAATCGTCACAAGCAGGCAGGAGCTACTCTTGTAACTGCGAGAGGGTTTTTTGAAACGGATATTCTATATCCGTCACAGTTACCCATGGATAAGGTGTTGGACATTTATGAGCGGGAGGGTTACGATTGGGTTGCGCTGGAAGGGGTGGACTGTATTACTGTTCCAACAATCGTCACCGCATATGACCAAAAGGATTTGGTGGAGAAATGGTCGCCCATGAGCATTGCACTTTCTGGACGTATTTCGACAGAAATGGCGGAATATAACAACAAACCTGCTATTGACGCAACTACAAACTCTGTCAAGCTAACTGATTTGCTTGAATTAAAAGTTTATGATCGCCTGCCTAATTTTCCTGTCGAATGTTGCATGAGCTGCGGAATGAGCTGCAATGACTTGGCTCGTGCTATTGTTGCTGGAAAGAAACACCGCACCGACTGCGTTGCTGACGCGGGCATTGAGCTTACGGTAAATGGGCGCAGAATTAAAATGGTACCATTTGTGCAGGAAATACTAACAAACGCCCTTCTAGGCGTGGTTAGCACGCTGGATGGCTACGAAAAGGGGGCAGACATTGAAATTAAACTCTCAAATAGTATTTAAGTCAAAGAGAAATACGGTGCGCCTGAGTCATCAGCATGTTGAGAAAATTCACATATCAGCCGAAAGTGCAAAATTTGAAGCAGACAGGTTGACGCATTTATACTCTAAGGGGTTGGCTGTTCCCAGGGTTATAACGCTAAATGGCGAGGTCATCATTATGGAATACATAAAAGCCACACCTTTGCCCGATATGATAGATCACTGGGAGCAAAACCCTGACCCAGCAGCCCAAAAGCTGGCAATGGAGAGCGTGGTGGTGTGGCTTTTCAAATATTACGAAATTCTGGAAGGCGAGAGCCGAGGCGACATCGACGGACGCAACTTTCTATTTGATGGAGAGAAACTTTGGGGTGTGGATTTTGAGGAACGGGGAATTGACACGCCGCTGGTGGATATCGGGCGACTCTGTGCTTTCATTTTAAGTTATGAGCCCGCCCATACCCAACTAAAAAAGGAGCTGGTGGAAATCATCATTAAACAATCAGGTCTTGATCATGAGCAAGTTTTACAAGAGCAGGAAAAATCATTGGAGTTCTTGAAACAGAGGAGAAATGGCAACTACTTATGAGAGCATTATGGGAACTTTTTGACAGTTTGATTCGGTGCAATGACTGCCTGGGGAGAGGTATCCGTTTATATGCTTTATACTGTAATTATTTATCAGCAAAAATTCGCTACTCATCATAGTTTGGTGTGACTTTGTAAGCTCTTGACACTGGATTGGGGGGCAAAATACACAAAGGAGGTGATATAATAAATAAAGTTTTAATCGGTTAATTCTTTAAAGCGGGATAATTGCGAGCAAGCCAAAAAGCAATGTGTAGAGGGAGTGGATGGAGATCATTTTAAAAAAAAGAGGAGGCGAAAAGGTTGATAAAATTACTACAAAGAGATTTCCCAAATAATGCAATTCTAGCGACTGGCGCTATCAACATTAGCAATGAATTCGCGGTCGTGAACGACGTTGATACATCAAGCCTACACCTCTTTTTGCCACTTGGTATTGGAGTGCGGACAAATGCGCAATAAATTCGACCTAGGCGAGTGGGCGGGTGCATTTGGCGATCTTGGTACATTAATCCCTTTCGTAGTGGGATATATCGCTGTTTTGGGCATCAACCCCACAGGAATACTGGTCAGCTTCGGTATTTTTATGATAATCGCTGGATTACGTTTTAAAACGCCCTTTCCTGTACAACCCATGAAAGCTATTGGAGCAACTGCAATCGCCTCTGCTGGCACTATTACACCGAACATGGTATGGGGTGCGGGGTTATTCAGTGGACTTTTCTGGCTAATAATCAGCGCCTCAGGTGCTCTAAAATGGGTGGCAAAAATCGCAAGCAAACCCCTAGTTCGTGGGATAAGCTTGGGTCTTGGCATATCGTTTATGATGCAAGGTACTGGCTTTATGAGTGAGGGTGTAGTAATTGCTTGTATTGCTGTTGTCATAGCTTTTGTATTGATAAACAGCAAGCGAATACCCGCAATGCTAGTGTTGCTCGTACTTGGCATCATTACCTCACTTATCACAAATCCGCTGCCGAGTATTCGAGTGAGTTTTACCCTTCCTACTTTCGCATTAAGTGAGCTAGTGTGGCAAGATATCTTAACGGGAATTTTCATACTAGCCATACCGCAAATTCCGCTAACCCTAGGTAATGCTGTAATCGCTAGTACAGCAGAAAACAACAGACTTTTTCCCGAACATCCAACCACCGAAAATCGTGTGGCAGCCTTCAAAGGCATTATGAATTTAGCTGCCCCAGTAATCGGCGGTATCCCGATGTGCCACGGTGCTGGAGGTATCGCTGCTCATACCCGTTTTGGTGGTAAGACTGGTGGTACAATGATAATTATTGGTGGCATACTGCTAGTCTTAGGGCTTTTCTTCGCATCATCAGTCTTGTCCATCTTTGGTATGATACCACCACCAGTTCTTGGCACTATCTTGTTTTTTGCAGGGCTGGAACTGGCAATGTCTGCCCGTGATATCGGGACGGATAAGCAAGACTTTTACATTCTACTAATCACGGCAGGTTTTTCGCTTTGGAACGTCGGTATCGGCTTTCTAGCGGGCTTGCTCGTGCAACAATTAACGAAATGGAGGAAAATAATATGAAAATTAGTGCAACTAATCAGCTCAAAGGTAAAATTACAAATATTCAAGAAGGTGCGGTAAATGGGAGTATTACCATTGACATTGGTGGCGGCAACTCTATCGTGTCTATCATAACAATGGACTCTATCAAACGACTTGACCTAAAAGTTGGTGGCGAAGCCTGTGCCATCATTAAAGCCAGTAACGTAATTATTGGAGTGGAATAACAAACGAGCTATCCAGTTTGGGTAGCTCGTTTTGTTTAGCCATCTGATGCCCTTGCCCTAAATCATTAGAACAAGTTACGACTGTCAATAAAGCTTAGTAACTCTGAAATTAATCTAAGTATATGAAAATAAAAGTGAAATCTATCTTCATTAACTCGTCTTTTTGCTTAGAGTATGGTAAAATAGTAATAAGAGGTTTTATTCAAGGATAAGAAGGTGATTTGAATGCGTGAATTTAATGTAACAGGGACATGTATACCAACTATGCATTACATGGTTGATATCAAAAATAATAAGTATGTAAAGCTTATCACCTTACTCGGAGCTAATGAAATAGATGACCAATTGAAAGATATATCTGACGACAAAGGTTTGATTTTTGAAGCATACAGAGTTGGATGTTCCTTAATTAAATCATTTAACATAACTTTACATGAAGATGGCAACAACGACTCTACTTGGTTAGAGTACATTACGATTCCTATAGTTAATACCTTTAAAGACAATATTAAATATTTATCTATTGGCATATCTGTTAAGTATCCAAATAAGCACAGAAATATGCTTGATTTTATTAGAATAGAATAGAATAGAAAACTTTTTCAAAGAAAACATATCGCGTTTTAACAAGATTTGTGATATAATGGCACAATAGATGGAACTCAGCTTTATGATGTAGCGCATCCAGCTCAAAGCCGGATTATTGATACTTTAGCTGCTAACATTCATGTGGTAGATCGTGGATTTCCTGTGCAGCATACTAGACGTGCTGTTAGACGTGGTACAACAAACGGATGGGTAACAAATTCTCGTCTTGCATGGGTAGCAGTTTGCTAAATATAAGTTTACATAGGAATTACTGAGCGATTAATTTATTTTAATCGTTCTTTTAATCAATGTTAAGAAATAGGCAAGTGCTTATAACGGAACAAGCAAGTGCTTATAACGGAACAAGGTTTTTCTAATTTTATATATTCTGGAGCTTGCGTTCTGTTAATCTTGGCTTTTTCGACATGCTATTGTTCCCCTTGGGATATTTTCATCAAGGTAAGTGTAAGTCAGCTGTATTACACCTCATTATAGGAACGGTGGTCGCCTTTGGTGACGCATATTAACAATATAAAGCGCACTAACGTGTGCACATAAGGAGATGAACAACATGAATCTTCTAAAGCGTGCTAGTTTAAGCATCGCAAGAACACCGAGAAAATCATTTTTATTGTTTGCTCTTGTTTTTGTGCTGGGAGCTTTTTTATCTAGTGCAATCTCAATACGTAATGCGATTCATCAAACAGAAGAAAATTTAAGAACCCAATTGCCAGCTGTTGCTTCTTTAGGTTGGGAATTTAGTGAAGGGCAGCTTGTTAATGGTATGATACATTTAGAGTTTCCTACATATGAAATGATCATAGATGTGGGACAGTTGTCCTATGTTCAAGCATATGATTTTAGCGGTTCATCCCATCTCTTTAGTCATGAATTGAGAATGGTTCGACCACTATTTGAAGAATATTCATCTTTTGAAGAAATTTTTTCAAATAACGTTGAGCTTCAAAATGGGCTAACATCATTATCACTAGGTTTACGCTCGCATGGAGGTTTAGTAGAGATTTTTAACGCAAAAGGGGTGAGCGTTTCGAAACCAGCTGATTTTCAACTAGAGCTTGTTTCTTTAGTGTCAGGTCGGCTTATGGTTGAAGAAGAGCTTGAACAAGGATTGCCAGTAATTGTTATCTCACAACAACTAGCAATAGAAAATGATTTGCAGATAGGCTCAGTGATTACTTTGGAATACAATGTGTTTGATGATGTAGCAATGATGGAAGCGGATATTATGACTCCATTTTTATACTGGCATTTAGAAGAATTCATCTTTGTTCAGGAAACATTTGAATTTGAGGTAATTGGTCTTTTTGAAGTGAATTCTGATATTTTGCATATTGATGATGAAACTGCAGAATACGCAGCGTTTATCCTAAATGACCTTTACAATCAAATTTATTTGCCCTATCAATTGCTTGCCGGAACAATACAAACGTTAGCGCCGTATATCACAGAAAATTTCGTAGCTAGAGAATATTGGAATTATGGTGGGGTAAGTGTAGAATTTCCATCACTGGAAGAAACCCCATTGATACTTGATTCTATTTTTATTTTAGATGATCCTAGACACCTACATGCATTTTCTGAGGCAGCAGCAGTAATTCTTCCAGAATATTGGAATATTTATGATTTCTCAAATGCATTTGCACCTATGACAAGCTCAATGGACACGATGTTAGAGATTTCAAATCTGATTTTTATTGGAGCAATTGTAGCAACAATAATCTGTCTGGGATTATTAATTATGTTATTTTTGAAAGATCGTAAGTTCGAGCTAGGAATTTATCAAGCTTTAGGAGAATCGAAACATAGAATTGCTAGTCAAATTTTAATTGAGATTGTGGTTATTTCAACTTTTGCAATGTCGTTTGCCTTCTTTGCAGGAAGTGTTGTGGCAAATACAATATCCAGACAGATGTTGGAACAGAATCTAAATAACCAATTTGAAGAAAATCCAAATTCTTTTTTTGATGTAGTAAGTAGCGTTCCAATGGCGATGGTCAATTTCACGCCTGCTCCATTAACACTAGAAGAAATGATGGAAGCTTATGACACATCATTGGATAAGAATAGTATAATTATCTTTTTTAGTGTCGGAATAGGGGCGGTGCTGGTATCAACTATTATTCCGGTAGCACATGTTCTTCAACAAGAACCGAAGGACAACTTGTTAAAAAGGAATTTTGGTTGATTGCATCTATGAAAAAGCACTGTCTGTGATCAATGTGATTTTACTATTTCTATTGCACGAATCATTTATAATGTTATTTGTTAGTAGATCTAAAATAGAGGGCTATGTGCCTTTCGCATATAAACCTGTAGCTGATAGTGTACTTTCTTTTAAATTGTCTCTTGTTTTTTCTTCGAGAAAGTTTTTGGCAATTTTTTCAATGGTTCTATTTTTATAATAATTGTTACTATCAGATCCGCACGCATTCTGCGTGCGGATCAACATTATTGAACTGAAACTGAAGGTGAGCACAATATATTTACTGAAGAGCTGATTGAATATGAAGAAAATATCCAATAAACGAAATAGTTGACTTACTAGAACCTGTTGAAGGTAATCAAATAGGGTTTGTTAATGCCTTAGGAGAAAACATGAGTTCGATAGAGCCGATGATTTCAGCAGGGCAACTGCATACTGTAGCATTAAGAAGCGATGGTACTGTGTGGGCGTGGGGTAATAATCAATCTGGACAACTCGGGAATGGTAATACAATTAATCAACGCCTGTTCGGGTGCAGGATCTCAATAATGTGATAGCAATTGCAACTGGACGTAACCATACTGTAGCATTAAAAAGTGATGGTACTGTGTGGGCATGGGTTCTAATTTGGAAGGTCAATTAGGAGCTGTAAGGATTGGTGCTAATATATTATCAATTAGCCCTGCACCTTTACAAGCCAGTAGTGAAATAGCAATAGCAGCAGGACAAGACCATACTTTAGTGCTAAGAGAGTGTTAAAACACAGATGAGTATTGCGAAAATTATCACTAATGGTAAAAGTAAACTTAATGGGAGTGAATTCCAATAATAAATTCAACAAATGAAAATATAGTCAATATGCTTTTTGAAGCAATCTGTTTCCATTCTCTAGATGGTGATATCAGGAATAGTATTCTTGACAAGTTTGAAGGTAATGAAGTTGTACACGAACAAATTTGTGATGTATTCGACATAATAGCTAAAGCATATTTTAAAGAAGGTTATCTGATAGGCAATAACAAGGAAACAGAACTTGAGTTTTTCAACCTTTCACTTCAAGGTGATAAAGTCTGAAAAACAGTTGAAAAAAATCGTGGAATATGGTATCATTACTCTAGCTCATTTTCCTGTTATTTTATAGACTGCCCAGTCAAGAATGATAGGAGGCAACTATGCCAAGGCAAAAGTTGGAAAAAACACGCTATAAAGGAATTTATAGTTATGAGGCAAAAAAGGGACTAAGATATGCAATAAGAATTAAATATCAAGATTCCCTAGGAGAGTGGAAAGAAAAACAAGAGCAAGGTTTCACTTCTGTTACGGATGCTAAAAGACGAAGAACTGAATTGCAGCATCAAATCAATAACGATTTAGCTTCAACATTTGAAGGTAACAAGATTACCTTTAAAGAGTGGTACGAGCGATATTATAAATTAATGTCATCTGGTTGGTCTGAAGGAAATAAAAAACAGTATGAAAATATGTACAATTGGTATCTACATGAGTTCAACAAGCTTACCTTATCCGAAATCACTTTAATAAGATACCAAACCTTCATAAATTCAAAGTTAGACACACTAGCTTATCAAACTGTTAAAGAAATTCATTCACGAATGATGGCTATTATTAATAGCGCAGTTACACATGAGATCTTGCAGAAAAACAAACTCAAAGGTGTAGTCATCAAAAAAATAGAAATCGTTAAAGAAAAAACTTGTCTAATAATATAATAGAAAAATTAGACTTGTTAGCAGTAGAAGAACTTTGCACTATTAAATATGCTTGTTACGTTCTTATGAGAATTGGTTGGCGTCGTAGTGAAGCTATTGCACTGACCAATGGAGCTGTAAAGATAATAAATGATGATACAATTAGCGTATCTGTTTTAGAAACCAAAACACTATTTGAGGACAGAGCAATGCCTAAAACTCAATCAAGTATACGGACTAATGTGTTAACTGGTTCATATGCCGCTGCTATCCTAAATGCTGTTGAGGGTGCAAAAAAAATATATGAATTACATGACATACCATTTTTAGGTAATTCTCGGATAATCATAAATATGAAAACTTGTAAAACTTTCGGGTATAATGAGCCGAATAGAATACTCGAAAGATTATCAAAGAAATTGCCTGTAAAAGTTACTCCGCATATGTTACGTCATACACTAGCCTCTAACGGTGTGAATGATAAAATGATCCCACTCAGAGAAATGCAGGCTTGGCTCGGACATGCTGATATAAGCACGACTCTCAGGTATGTGAACAGTACTGAGCAGTCGAGAGAGCAGATCATAGCATTTGCAAACCATAGTTGAAAAATAAAGATTGAAGGGGGCTGAAAAAATCCCCCCCAAAAATCAAAAAAATGAATACTTCATAAAAATCCCCCCCCAATCCCCCCCCAAATGCATTAAAAAAAAGGATAAAACAAGAGAATTCCAAAACACAAACCCCATAAAAAACCACACTTAACCCCACTTATACAAATTAAACATAC
>Ga0123355_10007137_pt1 | contig 16677 bp, 14 predicted proteins | sample TergutEmb28metaG_3_FD_89872 | JGI IMG/M metagenome (GOLD analysis project Ga0123355, IMG submission 89872) | Embiratermes neotenicus P1 segment gut microbial communities from Petit-Saut dam, French Guiana - Emb289 P1 | ecosystem: Host-associated > Arthropoda: Insects > Digestive system > Gut ...
AGATTATCGACGAATGTACGCATCTCACTATTGCCGAGCTTCGACTTAGTCTGCCCCTCAAATTGTGCATCCATCAGCCTGACAGAAATAACAGCCGTAACACCCTCACGGCAATCTTCACCGGAGAGCTTATCTTCACCTTTAAGCAGATTGGCTTTTTTGCCGTAATCATTTAAAACCCTTGTAAGTGCAGACTTAAACCCGGTCTCATGCATACCGCCGTCCGGTGTGTGAATATTATTTGCGAAGCTAATTAAAAACTCATTATACACATCTCCGCAGTATTGAAGCGCCACTTCCGCTGTTGAAGTACTGCGGTCTTCCGAAAGATAAATCACATTATCATGCAGCGGAGTCTTATTTCTGTTTAGATACTGAACAAACTCACGGATACCGCCCTCATAATACATAGTATCCGAAACTTCTCTGCCCTCACGCTCATCAGAAGTCATGATTTTCAGGCCGCCGTTTAGGAAAGCTTGCTCGCGCATACGCGTTTTGACTATATCGTAACTAAAGTCACACTCATCAAAAATTTCGCTGTCCGGCATAAAGGTAACTTCTGTGCCGGTCTTATCGGTCTGACCAACTACTTTAAGCTCCTGCTCAATATCTCCGCGTACAAACCTCATTTCATAAATCTGCCCATTTTTATATACACGGACTTCAAGCCACTCTGACAGAGCATTAACTACAGCCGCGCCGACACCATGTAAGCCGCCTGAGACTTTATAACCGCCGCCGCCGAACTTTCCGCCTGCGTGGAGCACTGTAAATACAACTTCGAGCGCACTTTTGCCTGTTTGCTCCTGTATATCTACAGGAATGCCACGGCCATTATCGGTAACGGTTATTGTTCCTGTCTTACCTATTGTTACTGTAACCTCATCGCAAGCACCCGCCAGCGCTTCGTCTATTGAGTTATCGACAATTTCATATATAAGATGATGGAGCCCCGAAGAAGACGTCGAGCCAATGTACATGCCCGGACGTTTTCTGACTGCTTCCAACCCCTCCAGTACTTGGATTTGCGATGCATCATAATCACCATTTTCAATTGTCAAGCCATTATTTATTTCATCAGCCATTTAGTCTTCCCCTTGCTATATTTCTCTGATTCCCCTCCGTGGAGGATTGCCCGTAAGGGCGGGGTAGTTTTCCCCTTGTTATAAATTACACAGTGCGCCGAGGGCGTCGCACCCTACGAATGCGCTTGATGTCCTCTAATCTCCTGTAATTACGCTGCCGGAACGTTTCATCAGCGTCTGTGAAGACAGTTGTGACAAGTATATATTTATCAAATTATCCTTACCGCACACTACAAAAGACCGCGGCAACTCATCCGAAACACTAACAACACGACCGCTTTTTTCAGCATCGCTGAGAAACTTACGTGTGATATGCGATCCTGTCGTATTATCTAAATCAAAAATCCCAATCACATCCGACTCGGAAACAACAACATTTTGCCCAAGATGTAAATACATCACGAAACCTCCGATACAAGCTGCCCATTATCAATTCTTATGACTGTACCATCTGTAACAGCTTCGGCTATTTCCTCATCACAGCATGTAATCATAACCTGACCGTTTGTTATCTTACCCAGGATATACCCTTGCCGTCCGGCATCAAGCTCAGAAAGCACATCATCTAACAAAAGAATCGGATATTCTCCCCTGTCATCAAAATGTATATCCCTCTCAGCAAGCTTAATCGACACTGCGGCAGTCCGGGCCTGGCCCTGCGATGCAAACTTTCTGGCCGGCACACCATTTATCTCAATTTCCAGATCATCCTTATGCGCACCTGAGAGACAATGGCCTGATCTGAGTTCAGCCTGCCGATGTTCCCTTTGGTGCTCAAGTAGCAAAGGCAGAATCTGTTCCGGCTTCATTCCGGAAAAATCCGCCCCGCCGACGGTCTTATATCTAATGCCGAGCTCCTCGGCCCTATCGGAAAATTCCTCGTGAATACGTAAGGCTCTGCGGGATAACCCTGCTGCAAATGCTGTTCTGTAATAAATGAGCCTTGCACCTGACTGAGCGAGCCTTAAATCATAATCATCAAGCAGCTCAAGCAGTGATGGTTTTTCAAGGTGATCTTTTAAAATCTTAGTCTTATGCTCATAAAGCTTATTAAACTCTGTAAGAGCCTGCATATATCCCGGACGAAGCTGCGACAAACACTGATCCATGAGCTTACGCCTAACCACAGCACCGTCTTTTATCATATCAAGGTCATCCGGACCAAACATCACGGACGTAAGGCGTCCTGTCAGCTCGCCAATCTTCTTAAGCTTGACTCCATTTGCAAAAATCTCTTTGCCGCGCCCTCTGAATAGATGGGCTTCTAATATTTGCTGACGGTCAGCGGAAATGACATCAGCCTTTATCTTTGCCGACTCACTTTGAAAAGAGATCAAATCTTTGTCACCGGCATGACGGAACGAACGCCCGACTGTCAAATAATAGACAGCTTCGATTAAATTGGTCTTACCTTGAGCGTTTTTTCCTGAGATGACATTTATACCATCTCTAAACTGCACAGTTTGTAATCTATAATTACGAAAATTTTCAAGACTTATCTCATTTACAATCATAATTTACTGCTACTGCGAATTACCAAAGTCTCACCGCCATACCGGACAATATCACCATCTCTGATTTTCCTGCCCCTTTGTGTACAAGGCTCACCACCAACGAAAACCTCTCCGCTTTGAATCAATATCTTCGCCTCACCGCCTGTTGAGGCAATTGAAGCAAATTTTAACAAAGCATCAAGCTTTATAAACTCGCCGGAAATCTTAATACGCCTTACACCCGGCACTGAAACCCGATTAACGCCCGAACCGGGCCTTGCCTTATCCATCATATGCCTTTAATCTGACAGGAAGAATCATGTATAGAAAATTACTTTCATCCCCTGCTGAAGATATGATACACGGAGTCACACCGGAATTAAGCTCAAGATTAACTCTGTCTGACGGAGCCGCTTTGAGCGCTTCAAGCAAATATTTGTCATTAAATCCTATCTCAAGCTCTTCGGCATTGCCGTCTACAACACACTCATCACTTGCTTTACCGAGCGAAGATGCAGAAAACAGATTTACTACCCCATCACCGAACACACAGCGGACAGGACTCTTGAGCTTGTCACTGATAATTAAAGAAACACGCTCAACAGCAGAAATAAGTTCATCTTTTTCAACTTTTATCTGAAACTTCGCCGAATGGGGTATAGAATTTTTATAATTTAGAAACTCACCCTCAAGCCTGCGCGAAATAAGCACTGTATCTCCGATTGAAAACATAATATGTTTAGATCCGAGAGTAATCTTCACCATCTCTTCTCCGTCAGAAGTAATTCTTTCAACCTCTGCTAAAGCCGTTCCCGGCACTACAAAACTCAAATCAGAGCCGCCGGCACTGCTTAAAGACTCCTTGCGAAGCGCAAGTCTGTATCCATCAACCGCTACAATAGTAAGTTCACCATCCCCGGTCTCAAATAATGCTCCTGTGTGAATCGGCCGCGATTCATTCTCACTTACTGCAAAATTTGTCTGAGAAATCATTTTCTTAAGAAGCGATTCGCTTATTTCCAGAGAATCCTGACCATCAACAGACGGCAGCTCCGGGTAATCAGAAATCGGAGAGCCGAGAATCTCAAATTCACTCATTTCACTGATTATTTTTGCAACATATCCCGAATTAACATCAATAGTTACGTACTTACCCGGCATTTTTCTGATTATCTCACCGAATAATCTGGCATTGAGCACAATTCCGCCGGATGCCTCTACTTCTGCGGGTACTGTAGTCACAATTCCCGTCTTAAGATCATAACCGGAGATTCTTACGCTTTCTTCGCTTGCTTCAAGCAGCAGTCCCTCTAAGAGCGGAACGGCGCTTTTTGTTGCCACTGCACGTGAGGCAGTAAGTATGGCTGCAACCAATAAAAGCTTTTCACATGTAAACTTCATAAAATGTTCCTTTCAAATGACGATTCCTCGTGTATTTCGTCTGTGCTGCGAAAATTTATAAAAAAGAATATTATTATCTATTTATTTATATTATAGTCGTAGGGGTAGTAGTAGCGTATTGTGTGCATAACCCTCACAAACTGTTGTCTTTACTGAATTTTATAAAAAGTATTGATTGTAGAAAACTACTCAATTTATCGAAGCTTAAATGTTAACAACCACTTATCCACAGTATTTAAACATCACAAGTGTGTATAAATCTGTAAAACTTATGAAAAAACTGTCACAGCAGATTTAGGTGCCTATTTTCTTGTGTTGTTGATATTAGAAGTAATATCTCTGATAACACTGGAAAAATTATTTAAGCTGTCAGTATCCTTAAGGCGTTCTTCAACACGCTCAATAGCATTCATGACAGTGGTATGTTCACGGTTAAACGCAGCGCCGGTTTCCACGAGAGTCAGGTTAGTAAGCTTACGGATAAGATACATAGCAACCTGTCTGGCAAGCGCTGTATTACTGGTTCTGCTCTTATTTTTAAGATCATCCGGCGTCAAAGCGTAATATCTGGCAGTTTCTTCAATGATGGTATCAGTTGTCGGTAAAGCATCTTTTGAGCCTTTAAACATATCTTTAAGGCGTTGTTTTACAGACTCGACGGTGATATTTTCATTCATGATATCGCGGTAAGCAATTATCATCTTAACTGCGCCCTCAAGCTGACGCACATTTGAATCAAGATTTTCAGCAATATAATTGATAACATCCTCCGGTATTATGACACCGTGCTGTTCGGCCTTGTTTCGGATAATAGCGACTCTTAGCGCGTCGTCCGGAGGCTGAATATCGGCCAGAAGCCCCCACTCAAATCTTGTTTTGAGCCTGTCTTCCAAGCGGTGCATCTCACTGGGCGGTCTGTCAGATGTAAGTACTATCTGCTTGCCATGTTCGTGTAATGAATTAAATGTGTTAAAAAACTCTTCCTGAGTTTCAATTTTACCTGCTATAAGCTGTATATCGTCTATCAAAAATAAATCAGCGACCCTGTATTTATCTCTGAATTCATCCATGCCCTTTTTTTGAATCGCTGTGATAAATTCGTTAAGAAATTCTTCGCCATTGACATAAACTATCTTATAATGCGGAAAATTCTTCGAGATAGAGTGACGTATAGCATGTAATAAATGAGTCTTTCCTAATCCGGATTCGCCATAGATAAAAAGAGGGTTAAAGCCATGCTTTTCGCGCCCTTTACCAACAGCAACAGCAGCAGCATGAGCAAGTTTGTTTGAGTTACCTACGACAAAATTGTCAAAAGTATAGTCATCGAGATAATATTCCGGCTCATCGGCAGCTTCGCTCATTGCCTTTAAGTCATCATCATCAAGAATAACAACCTCGATATCACCCGAAAAAAGTTCGCCCAATGCACTTTTTATGTTGCTGATAAAGCGGCTTTCGATAGTTTGTTTCTTAAACTCTGAGGGCTGGTGGAGGAAGAAACGATTGTTTTGAAACTCAATAGCACGGCAGTCTTCAAACCATGTTGAAATAGCGGTTTCAGTCAGATCGTTTCGTAATATTTTAAGAACTTCGTTCCATATATCAGTCGCGGAATTCATAAGCTCAATCCCTTCAAAATAGAGTTTTTGCGCGTCTGTCATTGTATCAAAAAAATACGGAAAAATCAAGTAAAATAGTGGATTTTCACGCCACTTCGGGTAGAAAAAAGCACAAAAATATGTCTTTGTAGTGTAAAGGTAGGTAATGCGCACAACGAAAACACGCCTCGCACCACTTAGGCCGGCGCGAAGCGCGAATCATACATTGATCCGAGTGTTATGTAATCACTGATTACTTACCTACTGCATTAAGCTGTTTGGTAAGAGCGCTCTTTCTGTGAGCAGCCTTATTTTTATGGATAAGACCTCTTGTTGCTGCACGGTCAACAACTTTAACAGCAGCTTTGTATGCACTCTCAGCTGCCTCACGGTCACCACCGGATGCAGCAGCGTCAAACTTTTTAATGTTTGTTTTTATGAGAGACCTAGCCGCCTTGTTTCTTGCGGCTGCTTTACTGGAAAGTATAACTCTCTTCTCTGAGGATTTGATATTCGCCATGGCTTTAGCCACCTCCTCTCATTGATAAATGCTGTAAACAACCGAATAAATCGGACTTGTTCTTACTTGATTATTTATATGCGGAAAGTCATTCTACCACCAAGCACTTACAAATGCAAGCATTTTTTATTTGAGTTTACTCATTTTTCTATGATATCAGTTGATGTGAGCCCATTATCAAGCCCCATAGTCTCAAATACTTCCTTTACAAAATTATAAATACATGGGTTTGATTCGCCTTTGCGCCAAATCAAATCCATGTAAGAATGCATTTCGAGACCCTCTATTTTTAAGCTCTTAAAGTAGCGCTCAGGTTTATAAAGCGATGTCGCAATCGAAGAAATCACAGCCACTCCGAGCCCTGATTGCACTTTGAGCACTATTGTACCGGGTTTCCTGTGCCCGCTTACCAAATTAGGAGAAAAACCATTGGTAATACATAAGTTATTTATAAGATTATAAAGCGTCGGCGCGACATCCTCATCATATGTAAAGATAGTCTCTCCCATGAGCTTATCTGCCGAGATTACTTTTTGGTTTGCCAAAGGATGATCGTCACTGACAATGAGATTCACATAACCCGTGTTTACATGGACATTCTGCACCTCAGCAGGAAATGCAGTTCCATCTATGTAGACGAAAAAACCTATGTCGATCTGCTTTTCAAGAACAGCCTGTTTTGCCTTTTCCGAAGTAAGTTCCTTAAGCTGAAAATCAACAAGAGGATATTTCTGCCTGAAAGAGCGGATAGTCTTAGGGAGAATACTCTGGGTAAACACATCCATGTACCCTACAGTCAGGCTTCCGGAGTGACCTTTTTCAAGATTAGTCACCCTGTCAATTATAGAATCGTAGCTTTGCAGGATCTGCTTTGCCTCAACAAGAAAAAGATTACCGGTAGGAGTCAGCTTGACACTGCGGGTAGTGCGCTCAAACAGCTCAGTATAGAGCATGTCCTCAAGCTCTAAAATATTGCGGCTGACATTTGATTGGCTCAAATGCATTTTCTTAGAGGCTTCCGTAAAACTCAGACTTTCTGCGACAGCAATAAAGAGACGCAGCCTTTCGATATTCATCTATCAACAACTCCTTGATTTATGCGCATAACGCATGAAACCAGCTTATTTATGCGTTGCTATTGATGTTGTAATTAACGTAAAATCATTAGAGATGTCCAAACAATAAACGAAATACTAATGTTTGTCAAGTCAGGAGAAAGTAATGATAACATCAATGAAAGATGCATTCAGTGTAAAAGGACTCAATGTCTTGATTACCGGTGGAAATGCCGGAATAGGACGGGGTATTTCCGAGGCATTTGCAGAGTGCGGCGCAAATGTGGCAATAATGTCCAGAGACCCGCAAAAAGGTGAAACAGCCGCCAAGGAAATTTCTGAAAAATTCGGTGCTGCCGTTAAGTATTTTCAGGGAGATCTGCTGAAAAAAGGCGACGCTGAAAAAGTCATTAAAAACATGATAAGTGAAATGGGCCGGATCGATGTTCTTGTAAACAATGCCGGAGCTGTGCGTTGGTTTGAGTCGATAGAGGCCGACAAGAATGATTTTGCCGATTGGTATGATGTAATCGAGCTTGATTTATCCAGTTTGTTCGTCATGTCAGTATTTGCAGCAAAAAAAATGCGTGAGCAGGGCGGCGGTAGGATAATCAATATTTCCTCAAATGCTGCCGAAATAGTCAATCTGCCGCAGACCACCGTATCGTACAGCGCGGCAAAAGCAGGTGTAAATCACATGTCAAGGATGCTTGCCCAAGAGTGGGCGCAATACAATATCCGCGTTAATGTGGTTGCCCCCGGCTATACCGAGAGTAAGCTCGGCAGTGCAGTAGACCCCGAAAGATACAAGAAGCTAAATGATGAATGGATGGCAAAGACACCGACCCACCGCAGAAATAAGCCGATTGAAATTGCAGCGGCTGTGATTTATCTCGCCTCAGAAGCCTCTGAGCAGATAACCGGAGAGGTAATTACAGTTGACGGCGGTTATAAATTGGCAAATTAGTTATAAAAAAATAAGAAAGAGGTACTGTTTATGTATACCGGAATGTATGTTGACATGGCTGCGCATATCTTGACTCCGAACTTTGCGAAAAACTATGAAAAACTTGTCCCTGCAATTGCTGACCGCATCGAAATGAAAACACCTGCGGTCGCAGACTTAGAAATACGTATGCGGCTTATGAGCCGGCATCCGAGAGTGCTTCAAGTTCTGACAATGGCAAATCTGCCTCTGGAGAGATATGTGGAAAAAACCGCAGACGCTATAGAACTTGCAAGAATCGGAAATGACGATCTTGCCGATATTGTTCTCAGATATCCTGACAAATTTATGGGCGCAGCGGCGATTCTGCCCATGAACGATGTTGACGCAGCGTGCAGAGAAGCAGAAAGGGCGATCAAAGAATGCGATCTTCAAGGCATTCAGCTATATACCCGGATAAACGGCGAACCGGTCGCTGATGAAAAATTCTTACCGCTCTTTGAGCTCATGGATAGCTACGGACTTCCGATATGGATACATCCGACGCTCAATCCGAAGCTTGACCCCGACAATGACCTGTTTACCTGGGAGTTTGAACTGGCAAGCTGTATGCACAAGCTTGTAGTGGCAGGAATTTTTAAAAAATTCCCCGACATCAAGATTATCATACATCATGCAGGGTCGCTTGTGCCATTTTACACAGGGCGAGTGCATTATACCCTTAACCTGTATCCACTGCCGTATAAAGGCTTGTCGGAAGATTTTCATAAATTTTATGTTGACACTGCAATTTATGGCAACACTACAGGGCTTATGGATTCGTATTCATTTTTCGGCCCGAAGCGTATGCTGTACGGAACAGATGCGCCGCTCGGCCCGAAGTGGGGAATGATAGAGGGTACTATAGAATCAATCGAGCGCATGGATATTCCGGAAGAAGAAAAGCGCATGATTTACAAACAAAACGCATTGGATCTATTCAATATGGTTTTGTAGTTATCTCAATATGTTAGAAGTTTTATGACGGCATGTAGGGAGGTATAAGAAGTCAGGCGGGCTAAACAATTAACGTGTTTTCTCTGCACTGAACACTGAAAGACGTGCATTAAAGAAAGGTGAGTGCCATTATGAGCAAAAAAGTAAGAAGAAATATATCTATACTCATTGTCATAGTTATGAGCATAGGACTATTAGCAGCTTGCGCTCAGCAAGCAGATGAGCCTGTACCCGGTGATCCACCTGCTGCTGCTCCTCCTGCTGCCGCCCCTGCAACTCCTGCTCCGCCCGCCGGAGATGGAGGAGTTGCAGCCGAAGCAGAACCGCCGCCCGAAGGAGCTGTCCTTGCTGACCATATCGACGTTATTGTAGATGCCACCGGAATAACAGTACTCAACCCGAATCTCCCGGCAGGAGGCCCGGCCGGAGCTGCATGGGTATACCGGTTAGTTCACGATAGACTAATAGAAATTAAAGGCCCCGGTGACTACCATCCCGGACTTGCGTACAGATGGACAACAGAAGATTTCCAAACTCTCCGATTCTATCTGCGCGACGATGTGTACTGGCACAACGGAGATCATTTTACGGCAGAATGTGTAGTGTTTACCATTGAAATGGCACACCAAAACCCTGCCGGACTTGCTTTTTCCAGATGGCGTCTTGTTGAGCGGACAACAATAATAGAACCGCACATAATTGAACTGCATCTGATTGTGCCGAATGTAGATTTTGAATTTGAATTTTCGCACTTCGGAACACCGATACTAAACGAACGCGCATATAACGAAAATCCCGACGACCCGAACTGGGCAGCCGTCGGAACGGGGCCGTTCCGTCTGACAGGTTTTGCAACGGCTAATGTCGTACACCTTGAGCGCAACGACGATTATTGGGGCGACCTGCCGCCGACACAAAGCATGTCTTTCTGGACAATTCCTGAGATGGCAACTCGGATGGTAATGCTCCAGACAGGAGATGCACAAATCAGCTTCCAAATGAGTCCGGAAGATTTGGACACTCTGCTTGATGTCCCTGACTTTGAAGTAATCGTGGACACATCTTTTCCGCACATACTTTCATTTAAAAACGGCACAGACCCGATAGTAAGAGATCCGTATTTCAGAAGAGCTGTAGCACATGCGCTTAATGTTGAAGAGATCGCTGTAGTTGCAATGGGCAACTGGGCGCTGCCTGCAACAGACGGCAACTACTGGCCTTTTGTCACACCGCTGCGCAGAAATGATCTTCCGCTCAGACAGCATGACCTTTCGCTTGCGTTAGAATATCTTGAGCGCTCTATTTGGAACGGTGAAAGAGTTGAACTTGCTACAGCGGGCGATGCTGCAATCAGAGCCTCAGAGATGATTCAGCTCCAACTCAGCATGATCGGAGTTGACGTTGATGTTGATATAATGGACGTTCCGAGCTTCCTTGATGCATTTTTGTTTAATCCGGAATCCCCGCGCCAGATGTGGCATTTCTCCCTTGGTCAGCCCCCATCTGCAATCGGATTTGTGACCGGAATTCTTTATCCGGGAACAGGAAGTAACAGAACAAGTCTCCAGGATGATAATTTTACAGCTATGATTCATGAACTGTCTGTTGAGGGCGATGCCAACAGAGCAAGAGAAATAGCCTACGAGATGCAAGAGTGGCTCTGGGAAGATATGTCATCAATACCGCTATACTTTGCACTGACAGGAATACCGGCTGTACAAGGTGTCGGCGGACTTCACGCTTGGGGCAATGCATTCTTCTACTGCCTCAGAGGGCTATATTGGGATCTGAGCCAAACACCGGACCGTCTCCGGCCATAAACGAAAACACGGAAATATGTAAGCTGACGAGAGCTACCTTTCGTCAGCTTACAAGATGATTAGTGCCAATCATTTATATAAGAGGTAAGTGGGTATTAGTTTGAATACATTCAAACTAATACCGAGCATGTGCCACTCGCTCCCCCCTGCGGGAAACCGCGAGGTGATGCACAATAATGACCATTCCTTTTCTTGGTTGTTTTGTGCCTTGTATATTTTTCGAAAGGAATGTTCATTTATATGTCAAATACAGAACTATATGAAAAGCGGCTAAAAAGAGTGCAAGACGCAGTTGATCTAAAAGAACCTGATACTGTTCCGGTAGTTCCTATGGTCGCCGGAGTACCGTTTCATTTATATGATACCGGCGCGTCTCATTCTACGGATTTTTATGACTATGATAAGTCTGCCGAGGCATTTATCAAGTATCACGAAGAGTTTGAGCCCGATGCCCGCATGATACCTGCTGCCCAGAGCGGCAGGATAAACGAAATAGCCGGATCAACCATGCTTGATTGGCCGGGGCGGCCCGGAACGACAGTGCCGGACCTCTCACCGCATCAGGTGCTTGAATACGAGTATATGCTTCAAGATGAATATGACGAACTCATAAATGATTATTCGGCATTTATATTCAAAAAATTTATTCCGCGCGCATATCCGGGCCTCAAGGGTTTTGAAAAATTTGAAGTTGACCCGGCATCCATGTTAGGCGCGAACTCATTCATGCCCATGTTTAATGATGATGTGAGAGAGGCGATGCAAAATTTCATCGAAATGATCGACGAGAGTAAAAAATATGTACAATCAGTCGTAAAATTATCGAATAAACTCGATGAAATGGGTTTTCCGCCGTTTTTTACAGGAAAAGGGCAGGTTCAGTACGACATAATAAGTGACTATTTGCGCGGTACGCTCGGTACTTTTGATGATCTTCTGGAAGTTCCTGAAAAGATAGCAAAAGCAAATGACCTATTTACCGATATCCAAATTAAGAATTTTAAGTATTTTGAAAAATCCCCCATGCGTGTAAAGCGTGTGTTTTTCCCGCTCCATAAGGGGATGGACGGCTTCATGAGCCCGAAACAATATGATGAGCTTTATTGGCAGCCTTATCAGGAGATACTTAAGTTTTTGATAGGTATGGGCGTGACCCCATTTATATATACTGAGGGGGCATATGACTCGCGGGTGGATTACATACGCGAGCGCCTTTTGGAACTTCCGGCAGGTTCTTGCGTTATTCATTTTGAAAAAGGTGATTTTGCGCAGCTAAAAGAAAAATTTTCCGGAATTGCATGTCTGATGGGCGGAATGCCTATATATTTGCTTGAGTATGGCACTAAAGAGCAAGTTGTTGATAGGGTGAAGTATCTGATCGACAACTGTGCGGACGGCGGCGGATATATATTTAACGTAAATGCCACTGCCGAAAAAGTAAAGCGCGAAAATTATGAAGCCATGTTCGAAACTGCACGGACATACGGAAAAAATAAGGCAGCCACACTATTTTTACAAAATAAATGAAAAGAGGTATTTGTTAATGAACAAGAAAACAAGAAAAATTGTAGCTTTAGTCATCATGTCAGTAATGTGTCTGGTTTTGATAGCGGCCTGCGGCCCATCAAATGGCACCCCTGATCCCGGACCCGCCCCCGCCCCCGGCCCGGCAACCGATACCCCTGCCCCCGCAGCTCCGGTCGCACCGGGCGAGACTGCCGAACCGCCTATGGAAGCAGCACCTCCGGCTGAAGGTGCTAACCTTGCAGACCATATCGACATTATCGTCGATGCAACTCCCATCACAGTTCTCAATATAAACCTTCCCGCAGGAGCCACAGCTTCTACAGCTCACGTATATGACCTGCTCCAAGACCGTCTTATGGCAAACCGCGGCGGAGATGACTGGCCGGAAGCCGGACTTGCAATAGACTGGCACAGTGATGACCACCAAACCATCAGGTTCAATCTTCGTCAAGGCGTATACTTCCACAACGGCGCTCCTTTCACCGCTGATGATGTAGTATTTACAGTTGAAACTTCACATGCCAACCCCGGCGGAACTGCTTTTGCGAGATGGCGTGAAGTTGACCGTGTAGAGGTTATCGACGATTACACAATTGATATAATTCTGGTAGACCCGAACTTAGACTGGCGTTATATCCTCTCTCACTGGGCAACGCCAATTCTGAGCCGTCAAGCATATCTTGACAATCCGGACGATCCTGTCGCATGGGGCTCAATCGGAACCGGCCCATTCCGCCTGACAGGCTTCTCAACAGCAAACTATGTACACGTTGAGCGCAACGACGATTATTGGGGACCGACTCCTCCGACACGCAGCATGTCATTCTGGACAATTCCTGAAATGGCTACACGTATGATAATGCTGAGAACCGGCGAAGCACAAGTAAGTATGCTTATGAATCCGGAAGACCTTGATGATCTGGCCGACGATCCAAACTTCACAGTTCTTCGTCATGAAAGTTGGCTCAATGCCATCAGCTTCAACGGTATGGGCGACGAGCTCCAAATGTGTCCATACTTTAGACGTGCCGTAGCTCATGCTATAAACGTCAATGACGTTGCTGTGGTTGCAAGTGGTCAGTGGGCTATGCCTACTCCGGACGGAAACATATGGGGTCTTGTTACTCCTTTCCGTCTTGAGGGACTCGCATTAAGAGAATATAATACGGCTCTGGCTATGGATTACTTAGAGCGCAGCGTCTATGACGGAAGAACTGTTCCAATGAGAGTCGCCGGTGAAGCTAACATCAGAGCTGCAGAACTCGTACAACTACAACTTGCTGCAATCGGTGTAGACATCGAAGTTATTCAAATGGACGTTCCAAGTTGGGTTGATGCTCACTCATGGGGTCATGAACTTGACACTTGGCTCTTCTCAGTATCAGCCGGTCCATCCGCTATAGGATACGTAACGGGTATTCTTGCTCCAGGTATCGGCACCAACAGATCAAACATCAATGATCCTTACTTCACCGCCCTTATTAATCAGTTCATCAACGAAGCTGATGATAATGTTGCACGTGAAATAGCTCACGATATGCAAAGATGGCTATGGGAAGACCTAACTGTCATACCTCTTTACTACGGTATCAACGGAATCCCGGTAACTCAAGGTATCGGCGGTATCCACTTGTGGAGCACCATGTTCAGATACAGCCTGAGAGGCATGTATTGGGATCTAAACGAAACTCCTGAACATCTTCGTCCTTAAAATCCCAGCCCGACAATGTTAAACCGGTCGAACCATTACAAATTAAAAACCCCAGGGGAACGGCTCTATTTGAGCCATTCCCCTGAGTTTTTATATGTATTGCATTACGCTGTATTTCTACGACCCAAATTTCGGATTTCTGCCGGGGTCAACATAATCAAGATCTTTACGAGCCTGACCGAAAGCTTCTGCGCCCTCCGGCACTGCCCACGCTTCTCTGCCGGGTTTTGCATCGCTGGGACGGTTTTTAGCCATCTCAGCTGCACGTGCTGCTGCTTTTGCCTTACGCTCACCGTCGGTAAGAGCATAATCTACGACATTGCCCATCATACCCTCCAGCATAGGTATCCAAGAAGCAGGATCTTTAAACGGAAGAACAATAACTCGGCCGTTTTCTATACCCTCTTTAAGAATCTCTGCAAGCTCGATAGGATCAATTCCGCCGGAATGAACAGATCTCAGATGAGCCATTGTACCCTCGGTTACATGATAGCCTGTATCACGGAGATGTTCGGGGCGGTATTTTTCCGCATCGCCTATATTGGAGTTGATGTTTCCGGGGCATATTGTAGTTGCACCGCCGCCATATGTCGCCAGAGCTTCATTATAGCTAAACATCAGATTATTAACAGCCGCTTTTGCAGCACAATAAGGTCCGCAGCCCGAACCCTGAATGAATCCGCCCATTGAAGAAGTCGTAGCAACATGGAATTCCTCTCTTGCAACGCCGTCTTTACCGCCGTATGCTTTAATCATACGCGGAACAAAAATAACAAGTCCGTTAACCACATGGTCAAGGCAAACACCCATTACCCAGTCATAGTCCGAAAAAGTTGAAGCTTCTACAGGGCCGAATGAGTTAACACCTGCTGTTTGTATCAGCAAATGCGGCGGACCGCCGAATTTTTTCTCCGCAGCGTCGGCAGCGTCTTTGTAAGCCTTGCGGTCAGTCAAGTCGAAGCATATAGGAAGCACATCATCAGCCTTGCATCCTGCATACTTAACGATCTCGCCCACTGCACTGTCAAGCGCATCTTGACGTATATCAGTTATAGCTACTTTCATTCCCGCTTTTGCGAAAAGTTTAGCTTGTCCTAAGCCTGCACCGGAAGCTCCGCCGGTAATAAACGCGATTTTTCCCTTAAAATCTTTCATTTTCAATTCTCCTTATTATTATTTAACCATATTGGCTCCCTCTCAGAGGGAGCTGTCAGCTTATGCTGACTGAGGGAGTTTTAGTAAAACAATGTAAGCAATTTGAGCGGTACGCCGAGGGCGTCGTACCCTACAAGTCGTCAATTGTTAATTGTTAATTGTCTAGCGCCGGTACTTGAGTTTGTTGTGTTATAGCAGGGTTTGAAACTAAGAAGCCGAATGCATTGCAAAACTCTTCGTTAGGCTTCTCGTCCGGGAACGCCCTTAACATAGCATTTACGCGGTCCTCAAAACCTTTTTTAAACTCAGAATGCGTAAAGATATAAAGATCATTGCGCTTTACACCACGCAGGATGCGTACAGCAGCCTCTTGTGCAGGTCTGGTATTTCTTTCAAAAGCTGACATGTCAAAGCCCGGTCTCGGTTTAGGTGCTTCAGGCTCTTTATATCCGGGCTCATTTTCTAAGAAAATCTTCTCAATCTCGCCGGAAGTCTGACCAAGGCTTGACTTAAATGGGCCGGGGCAGAATACGCTTGCGCCTACAGTTGTACCTTGAAGATCAGATACAAGAGTCTCTGTCATGGAAATAAGCGCCTGCTTTGTAAGATTATAGAGTCCGCAACCCGGAACAGCAATCAGCGCAGCCTTAGAAGCAGTGCTCACCACATGTCCGCCCTCGCCGTGCTTTAGCATACGCGGAATAAAAATTTGAAGCCCGGTCAAAACAGCGGTCAAATTGATATCCAATGCAACATCTGTTTGCGCATAAGAAACTTCCCAGAGACCGCCGCGCGCACAGCCGATACCCGCATTGTTTACCAAAAGATGGATGTTCCCAAATTTTGCTTCAGCCTCATCAGCAGCTTTTTCAAAAGCCTTGCGATCGGTGACATCAAGCATGAGCGCATGTACAGACGACTTATCTGTAAAAGTAGCCAATGCCTCATCAATTGCGCTCTGACGGATATCAGCGATAACGACTTTCATGCCCTCTTCGCAGCAAGCATGAGCCAGAGCCAGTCCGATACCGCTTGCACCTCCGGTGATAAATGCAGTTTTTCCTTTTAGATTCTCCATTTAGGTTACTCCTCTTTCTTTATGATAAATTATATTTGTTTGCTTTTCAAATTGCCTACAGTGTGAAAAGCGGATTCAACTTAAGGGGAGCTCAGCTCGCCGTTGAATCCGCTTTTTATACGTTTGCCTATCTCTTTAACTTAGGATCAAAAGCGTCTCTCAGACCGTCTCCGAGCAAGTTAAAGCCCATGACTGTAATCATAATGAACAGACCGGGGAATGTTGTCAGCCACCACATGGTACGGATGTTGTCTCTACCCGCCGAAACAAGTGAGCCCCACTCAGG
>Ga0123355_10007138_pt1 | contig 16676 bp, 9 predicted proteins | sample TergutEmb28metaG_3_FD_89872 | JGI IMG/M metagenome (GOLD analysis project Ga0123355, IMG submission 89872) | Embiratermes neotenicus P1 segment gut microbial communities from Petit-Saut dam, French Guiana - Emb289 P1 | ecosystem: Host-associated > Arthropoda: Insects > Digestive system > Gut ...
CTGTTCCGCTAGTGTCAAAAATAACTCCTAAATATTTATATTCTTGACAAAATTCAATCTCGCTGTCTTTATCTAATTTCAAATTGTTGTGCGTTTCCCCAATACATAAGTATTTTGTTTTATTCAAATTCATGTCCAGACTCCATTTCTCGCAAGTTTCTTTTAATTTACGCGTCGTATATTCCAAACCTTCTAAAACCATTATAAATTACTGCCGCGTTTGTTGGTATAATGACTTACGATAGGTTGAATTTGAAATAAATTTTTCCAGCTTGCCCTGTACTTGCGGGTTAAGTGATAATGGGTTAATTATCGCAATTTCCAACACTTCACATTCCACCAAAGAGATGAAGTAGAACCGTTGTTTCTTGATTTAAAACTTTCGCCGTGTTCTAAATTTTGTATTCTGGGTAATTCCCTGGCGTCTGAATTTTATATGCCGACGTTTCGGAACACTGTTCCATCTTCATAGGCTGGTAGATATGAAGTATGAAGTATACTTCGTACCTACCTGCCTATGAAGATGGAACAGAGCGTTCCAAAACGTCGGCATATAAAATTCAGAAGCCGGGGAATTACTCAGAAGAAAGAATACAACATTTAGAACCGTTGTTACCGACTAAGTGTAAAGAAGATGTATTCCTGCAATTAAAACACGTCATACGGTGGGAGTGTCTCATCGTAGGATGGGAACTGCTTCGGGGTATCTACTAACATGTAAGCAAAAATTTGCTCCTCCGCATTCTTACCAGATATGGTCCGCAAACATCATTGCCGTCTGAAGTTTTCCGGGAAGTTCCGCTGGCCAGGCGGGGTTCTGCCCTGCAACACTACGCACTTTCCAACATAATTTTCTGCGTCACAGCTTGATGCGAACCAGCTACAACAGAATTTAATTTCATCATGTGTCCTTGTAATCCCCGGGTGTCCGACAAATAACTTATCACTGTGAGCTTAAATTACTGGCTTCAGGAATTACTGCTTTCGCTTTCTTCAGTGTCTTTCTCTGAAATAAAATTACACCCCCCGGAAGGACGAAGCTGACCGTCTTTCCTGCTTTTACTCCTTTCATCTGTATCTCTCTCTGACAACAGTCCCACGCATGAGCGCGAGGTCTGCATTCTCCTCACCTCCATCTTCCTGCGCAGAAATAATGGCAATATGTCGAGACAATACGTCAGCATTTTTCCGCTTGTATGTTGAATTCAAAAGTCGTGCTCTGCCAATTTCAACACCCATCTAGTAAAACGAGAACATTGATCATTTTAACTGTAATCAACCACTTCGTTGCTGCATGAACAGCCACAAAATTTTCTACCGTAAAAGAAACAGCTAAGAGTCCACGTACAAAACAGAGCTGCCCGCAGTTCTTATTTTCAGTTGCAATACAATTTATCTGACCACGCTTCAACACGAGAGTAGTAAAATTAATGGGCCATGACTTGTCGTTCTGAAGCTGACTCAGAATAGCTGACATTGCGTAATAGGACGCGTCACAACTAAATATGAAAATCGGGGATGTGCCAGAATTGAATCTGCCGTGACCTTTGGCGTGCGCTTTCCCACGTACATGTTGCCTTCTTACGAGTTAGTGTGATTGAGGGCCGAATTGTTTTGGTGTATTCCATCATGAAGCTAGGAACCAAAATACCGCGATAGGCCTGAAGATACTCTGACCTCTCGCACTGTCAGCGGTCGAGAGAAGTTCCTAATAGTAACTGTCTACTGGCTCGCGTCGTACCCGAACAGACCACCGCAGTACCTCAAACGCGCACTTCATAGCATTATCTTAGAGTTGGCTTACCTTACATGGCCGAAAACTAATTTCATATTTCTAGCATAATCGTTTATTGACTCACTGATTTGAATAACTGAGATATTCTACGTAACCCAGACTTTTCCTCTTAGACTTGACCATCTACACTCCAATATCTCACTCATAAGCAAACCTTGCGACTCTGGAGGCAGGTCGAGCGCCCCCAAAGCCACAACGGCCCAGCCAGAGCATTCGGGTTCTCCTGTTCGACCTGGGGGTTGTGCGCTCATGCTTCTCATTTCAGGGGTGAACACTCCGGTCGGTGATGCCTAAAGACCTGAGCCTGACGTCGCGTCTGGAAGCAACTCTCAAACCACTGCACTAACAACCCTACAACTAGAGTGCTGGTACGTATATAAACCTGTGCCTTTCTTCGTCTTACGCATCTGCTGTAGATCGCCACCTCTGCCTTCTAAAGGCGCGATGAAGAATCACGAGTAAAATTCTTGTACCGGTTGCAGAGGTCAACAATCCTGTATCCAGCATTCTCAGCGTGTTGCCTGTGGCTTCCACTGCGGCCATAGGTGCATGTTATGTTGCCATTTGGATAACTATATTCTTTACCACGAAAAAAGCCCCCGAGCTGATTATGATCAGGCGTTTATTCCCGTCTGTCTTCGTGTCATTTCAAGTAGGCCTCCCTAACGCTCCTGATTGTGGGTCGACAGCGGCGTTCGCATCATCGAACCCTGCCCTTCAGGGCGCATGACAATCTGTGCAGATTTTGAAAGCCTGCATTTCTTATATCCGAAAACCTTGCAGTGGTAACACTACAGCCTAGAATTGTACAAATTCTCAGACATTTTCCGTCTAGACAGCCTATGACTATGCGTGTTCTGCATTTCAAACCTGACGTTAACATTGGGTGCTGAATTTTGTTAAAAATGTGGAAAAGATTACTCTAAAGTTACGGTTTTTAGGCGCGTTCGCAAAATCGCAAAAATCGACCTTGGGTTCATCATATCTGTTTGAATGTCCGTCCGTCCACCCGCATAAAAATCTCGGCTCCCATTGGACGGATATTCATGAAATTTTATTAGGTATTTTCGATAATCTGTCTAGAAAATTCGTTATTCAGTGAAATCTGACAAGATTAAGGGATACTTTACTTGAAGACCACAATACGTTTATGATCATATCCCGCTCAGTTCTCCTTAGAATGAGAAATGTTTCAGATAAACGTCGTAGAAAAATTCAGAACACACATTTTGTGTTAAATAACTTTTTTTTTTTCCGACAACTGTGCCATTTATGAAGTAGTGTGGAAGGGTACTTCTAAGCCAGACAGGCCACAGATGACAATACGACACATGCGAATTGCGTACTGGATAACGAAGTTTAGTCACACACTCAGAACATGTGATAGCCTCCTTACTGCTTTTCCTCGGCAAGAATGGTTGCACGGAAGTGCCTCAACGTTATACGTTTATACGTGCCTTGTTTGTCTTGTATTAATCCGCTACGTTTGCAGGCCTATCTTCCGACAGTTGGTCGCGCTTCTCTGCAGTATTTACAGTATCAGATAATTCGAGTGTCTGAGCCAACATAGCAAGCGCTTAATACTTTAATCCTTGCCCAACACCTCTTAAGGCCTTGACAAGCGTACTTGTATAGAATGCGAGACGCCTTAGCTTCCTTCCTCATTAACGACGTTTTGAAGATGAACAAATGAAGCCATAACTTCACTCCTCCATGTGCCTTCTTAGGGACAACTTTTGCTTTCCTCTTTGTCCTTCTTGTTGTGGAAATTGCTAATAGCTTTTTGGCACAATTTGCACACAATGCAGAATTGCAACAGAGAGGACTGACGAAAACTTTTATTAAAGTAAATAAAACTGGTATTTTTGCAAATGTATTTGAATATTAGACGATGACAGCTAAGGCCGATCGCAAACTACCGCGACGGCCAATTTATACTGCAGACTCCAAGCTATTAGTTATGGCAACAATACGTATGTAGGCCCAACCACCTTTTAAATGTCATTTATAAAATCATATGACTTTGAAGCAGTACACGTCCGAGTGCCATTCAGCATTACATGAGGCGAAGAGGTTAATACTGCGCGGGAATTCTGAAAGGACGGTGAACGAAGAGTTTTCGTCCTATTTCCAGTTACAATCCCGGAATTCCGTTAAAGAGTCCACGGAAATGATTTCAAATTTTATTTACGGCAGGTACTTTGTCATAAGGTTATGTCTATAGATGGCCGTTACGTACCTGGGCCACTTTGTTTTCCTCCCTTCGCTGCTTAATCAACGACACTGTGTCGTACTCTACGTAGCACTGTAGGGCAAGAGAAGTAGGCCTACCTGATACAGAAATTTTCGCAGCCTGTTACGAGGCAGGCAGACCTGTTACCGTCGAGAGTGTCCAGACAGTGTAAAATTTCAGTCACAATAGTCGGAAAATGTCGCAGATTTCCGAAACGTCAATCTTTCACTTGTGACGAAGAAGCTCCGATGATATACGAAGAAGACGAGGTATGTATCGTACTTGTCTGGAATGTAACGTAGACCTTGATGTGTCAGCGTTTTGGTATTACGCACTGCTGTTCATAATACAATAAGCAAGGTAACTAGTGCAGAGCAACTGTAAGAAGCGTAGTCTTGTGGCGTAATGTCTTGTGCGATGTGTTTGTATGGATATACAACGCTGACAAATATGTTTTAATGCTTTAATGCACAACTAAGTGAAGTCAAGTTCTGCTATGATATGGTCAGCTTGTTACAGTATTTATAATTACTTTGTAGACTAATAGACGTGTTATGACTTCGAAATCTTGTCTTCCACTATGAGGACAGAAAAAAGTTGAAGGTATTGCAAAACAGTGCAGAGGACAATATTTGAATCAAAAAGAGACAAACTGGTAGGAGAATGAAGTTGTTCGTTGGCTTTGTTGAAGTATTTAATACGCATTTGTACCTGTAGGATATTAACCGGTAGGAAAACGGCACCGTTCGCAAGCTTCAGGGAAGTATAAGCGACGAAGTGACTGCAGAGATGGACTTACTTTCCCTAGGTATGCGTGTAAACAATAAACACACACAGAACCGGGAGCTAAGAAGTGATTAATCTGGTACAAAAATGTAAATCTCATATGCATTTAGAGGCGGTGGTGTAAATAAAACAATCAAGGTACAGAGGGAACAGCCTAGTAGACAGAATTTCAGACCAGATTATGGAAGAGAATATTTGGAAAGCAGTGGGCGTGAAGGAAACAACACACCGTGCGAGGAACTTCACGTTTTGTTCTCAACACATAAACCTGTCAGGATGATTAATTAAAGGAGGACACGGTAGAAACTAACATGCAGCCCGCACGAGAAAAAAGGAAGTGCATATAACAAATGTTAAAGAAATGCACAAGAAGAAATAATGCAAAATCCGAGGTTCTTACAGCCGTGTTGATGGAGATTCAAGTCTTCCGGTACATGACGCCGTGTCGATTGGTACACAGTTGCCGCTGTTGCCTCTGTCATCAAGGTTTATGCAGGCCATGAAGATGGAGGCAGTAAGCTCTTCTGAAACGTCAGTGAGTTTTGCAATCGACAAGGCCTATCTCATAAGAGTTGAATCTGAATTAAGTAACCTATTGGGATACTTATTCGTAGGTACGAAGGTAATATTGAAATAGACCCTAAGATGTATAGCAGAATAAGGTGCTGACTGAACTCACCTGTTATGGCAATGTACACGCTAATGAACTGTTTTGTCTGCCCACAAGCAAATTCCTTTGCTAGTTCAATATCAACTGAGCAAGGTTCTAGTACCCTTAAGTCAGTACTAATGCGTATGACACTGGCACCAGAGGCCCCCTCGTGCAAACCGATCGGTTTGTGCTCGGTGAAGCACCATACCATGGAGACGTGCTGCCGCCCAAAATGAGCCCACGTTACAGGCACTCTGCTATTAAAGTAACTTCAACAAATTTAGTACCATTCTTCCAAGTGGCATACTTTCATTACAAATTACACATATAGATTTCGTACTGAAAGAATACGTAGTAAGTTCTGATATCACCCTAGTGTACTGAAATCGTGTATAGATTATTAGGTCAAGTTACAATAGAACTTAGAAGTGCTTTAAAAAGGTGGTTTAAGACTCCGTTTGGTATTAGACTATACCTAACATTACAAATATTCTAAATATTCAAAAGAAGGCGATAATAATTATAAATTAAACTAGCAAAACGTAAACTCTTTGGTGGAAGAATGACAAATACCAGTATGTCAAAACGAACACATTACAAGTGCCAGAATTAACATACATGAAGTTCGGAACAAAGTTTGTAATTCTAGGTTAAGTCTACGTATTCCACATACCGTTTTGTGTGTGAGCGATTCTATGAAGATCAATTAAAAACATATGCAAGGAAATGATTTCGTATCTGATATTCAGAAGCAGAGGCAAAGCTTTATACAGGCAAAATACCAAGAACAAAAACACTACTTTGTAAAAAGACTGTTTTATATTATTCAAGGAAAAGCTGCAGACATGCGCCATTTCATGACGTAACATGGCAGTCACCTTGTTTGTAAGATCTATATTAAATAACACAAAACATTGATGTATGAAGTTGCAATGTCACTGGGGTGCTTGACGGAAGACAAGGATGGATGGATGGTCTGCTACTGTGACATAAATTTGTAGGCTAGACGTGCTATACCACCAGACGGCATTCTCTTACACGCATATTACAGGTTACAAATCTGCGTGCTAAATCAGACAAGGTCCTTGCATATTTTAGAACCTTCAACACTCGTTGTTTCCTTCCCTTATTCTTTCCCCTCTCCTATTTGCTGCCTCTTTTCCTCGCCTTTGTTTCTGTCTGTACGTGTATAACGCTCGTGCAACGAAGCACTCGTCCTGACGCATACCCCGCCGCAGATGCATCCTTTACTATCTTTGCTTCAACTTTCTCCTCCCATAGGATTACCAATCCAGCTCTCCAGGTTCCCGATGTGTTATGGCGAAATACATAAACAGTGCAAAACACTTACGGTTTATTTTTATTTGAACCAGATTATTACATCCTCTACACAATCCACCCATATTCATGGGAGATTTACAAAGAAATGGGTTTTAGAAAGTAGGTTAGTTATGAAGCTATCAGTAGATTCAGTTGTGTTATGATATGGTGCAAAAGCCATGAATATCCGGACTTGACAACATGAGAGAATTACTGGACAAGTTAAGTAGCTGTGAGTTATTGCACTGACTAATATTTCTATTATCAGTGTATAGCTTACATTTTACACAGGATTAATTATATCTAAGCCATCGCCATCATTACGTTCAATTTCACTCTGTGTGTGTGCGTGCGTGCGTGCGTGTGTGTGTGTGTGTGTGTGTGTGTGTAGGCAGTAGATACCGTCATTGTTCACGTACAGAACTGACTCTTCATAACTTAACCCCTTAAAGCGTAACCGCCAAGTTCGACAACAAAAAATCTGAAATTTTCCTGCAGATGGTATTTAAGTGTCCCGTATAATTGTCACAATAAACAGCGATCGTTTCTCAATACTCTATTTATTGGTAGTTCTAATGTTCTCTGTGAGGTACGACGATCAATTTTAATCTTCAAAACCGTGACGTAGCTCGGGTGGTTAGTCGCCGGCCTCTCGCCTCGGAATCCTGCGTTCAGTTAGGGTCCGGTCGATGTGAGATTTGTAGTGAACAATGTGGCACTGGGAGAGGTTTTCCTTCGAGTACCGGTACTTTGGTTTTACCCTGTGAGTATTATACCACAAATGCTTCATTCTCATCTTCGTCTATACATTCCTCTTAACAGAAAGACAAACCGGCGGAGGCGGAGGCTCTTAACCTTCGAAAACCAATTTTATGTGGGGTCGAGAAACAATTTTTTGAGGAAATAGGAGAGCACTGGGCAGAAAAGCGCTTTCACTCTTCAGTCTTTACTGAGTTAAAGAGCACCGAGTTACCTCTTTGTTCAACCCACCCCTAGGGTTAAGACAAACAGCTCCAAGATGCTCAAACCTCAAATAAACTAACATTCTTCATAATTCGATTAGGAAACTCTAATTAGAGCTTGCGTAGTAACACGTCCTTGCATATGCTGTTCACTTGGTGTGGTCATATGCAACGAGTGTGATGAAGGGCATGCAAAACCCACGACAGCTATTAAGTAGAATGTCTGTAACGAACGAAAAGTGAGGCTGATATAAGTACCGATTGTGCGGAAAATCTACGAAGTATTACGGAAATCGGCCACCAAAGGCTACAGTCCAGTGATTAAAATTGTTTCGCCTTTTTGAAAATCCTGCATATGATTCTAGGCTCGTAAGCTATACTGCCTATATTAATTGGTTATGTGCCGTAGCCTCTAAATTCAATGTCACAGCCACCGTTTCTACTGGCCGGTTTTTAGTCCCTCATCATTCAAAACTGCCCACTCGTTCTATTGTAGCTGAACAAACTGCAAAACTCTCGTCGTGGTTACCACCCAGCTGTTACAAGTTTCAGAGGTTGGCCGCCATCACCCGGTAGGTGTGTGAAGTACAATTAGGTTCCCGCTCAGGTCAGCCGAATTGTGAAAGTTTTTCAGGAACTGGTGTCTAGTAGCGACAGAGAGGCAGTGCACTATGGTAGCGCATAGAGCGGTGCCGATTCTTATTAATATGTTTATTTTCACAAATAATGAAGAAGTCTTCATTTTCTTGCAATACAATAGGAAGTGCGATTGCAGCTTGTAACAAAATCCAGAACGAATAAATTCCACGGCACGTGACATGTAAGATTCCTCGAAGGTTTCGTGATTGCGTGCGTTCTTGAACTCTCGATGTGAGACAAGATGCCAGAGTTCTCCCTCCTTTTCTCTTCACATTCCTGTCAAAGTGCCTAAAATTTTGGTAGTAGTCAAGCGGTAATTGACTTATGACAAGGCACGTAAGTGCCCTGAATAACTTTGCATATGGAAACTACTCAATCGCAGGTACGTACCTGAACAACAGAAACCCAACCGGTTTGTCCATATGCTGATAGACGGACCATGTCCTGAGAAAAGCCGAACAAAAATGTAAATTTTGCAAAATCCTAGAGCGTTACGTGGGATTTGAACCCGGGACTTGTAAGGTTACACTACGCTGTACTGGTAACTTATGCAGTCTGAAGAGAGTCTTTCGGTGAACATAGAAATAACGACTTAATGAATGAAAATTCTGTACTTCAACTGACTCGGATATTTTGGGTTAGGTTGGAGCAAACACTTGTTCGTGTGGAGAGGATTTTCTTTTCCATTTCATGTACTATTTCTTACTATCATTACTTTCAATAACATTTTTTTCTCGTTTACATTTCTGCTCTTTTTCTCAGCAACAGCAAGTTTCCTACTCACATAGGGTACACTGACACGTTCATTTGTAATAAAATATTTACACAAGATTCGGCAAAATATTTTTGTTCTCTTAATAAACGTTGAGCCGATATAATCTTCACGTTTGCACCGTGCATCAGTGACACTCAAACACTTTATTATCCAACTAATGCACCAATACATGTTCGTAGATACAATTAAAATAATAAAATATTTTAAAAGTGTTCCGACATGTTTCGGATCACAGAGAATCCATCATCAGGGAGCTTTGTACAGCGCTTGGCCAAAATTATAAAAATGTTTTTTCGTGTTCGTTGACATGGACGTAATCGGTGTTATGGCAGCATAATGTGACACGCGCACCGGGTCACATTATGCTGCCATAACACCGATTACGTCCATGTCAACGAACACGATAGAAACATTTTTATAATTTTGGCCAAGCGCTGTACAAAGCTCCCTGATGATGGATCCTCTGTGATCCGAAACATGTCGGACCAGTTTTAAAACATTTTTATAATTTTAATTGTATCTACGAACATATATTGTTGTATCAGTTGGATAATAAAGTGGCTGAGCGGATATAATTAATTTTTTAAACAATTTTGCTGTCAAATTATCGAATTCACTGCCATTACAATACACAATTACTTGAACAGCTTTGTTCGCAAATAGAATTAACATAGGCACAGTTATAAAAATACCTTTATATGAAGTATGATATTGCGAATGAAATAATTCTCCTGAGTGTCTGAAGTCGTTCAACTCCCTGCTGCGTGGAAGAAGAAGTGCTGCGAGTGGCATTCTGTTTGACAATTTGGAAGTCCCAATCGCAAGAGACCGCCACCCTTCTAATAATCAATGGTGAATAGAGGCAACTGACTTAATTCAGTACCTGCTATTTTGATGCGCAACGGTCTTAAACAGGTGATTAACAATAACCAACCAGAATTCTCAGCGAATATTCCATATATGAAACAAATTAGGTCCGCGAAAACACGGCAAGAAGAGGAAAAGTACACATTCCTTGACTCAGATGTTTGCCTTTCCGTTGTGCTCTTGTTACATTCAGTGCAGTTCAAGTTCAGTCTAAACACAACTTTCATTATACATCGAACTGTTAAGGAGCTACATGTTTCGATCCTGTAAACGGAACATCATTAGGCCGCATGAAACAGTGCGTACAGGCAAAAATTACACAGTATGAGGTACACTATATACGATACATTTTACACTACATTGTGAGTTCTCATAAACTACAATTTTTAGACTACAAGATCTCAAAACATAGTGTATGATAAATAGTGTATAACATAACGTTTGTGGGCCGGGTAGCTCAGTCGGTATAGCGACTGACTATGGGCTGGACGGTCCGGGATCGAATTCCGGTGGTGACGAGATTTTCCGCCCGACCAGACCGGCCCTGTGGCCCACCCAGCCTCCTGTAAAATGGGTACCGGGTCTTACCCGGGGGTAAAGTGCGGCCGGGGCGTGCTATTGACCACTCACCCCCTTCTAGTGCCGCGGTCATGGAAGAATAGAGCTATATCTCTACCCACCCTCTGGGCCATACCGGGCCTGTAACGGGATCACTTTACCTTTTAACATAACGTGTACTGTGTACCATTTACGCATTGCTTTTATGCAAGCCTGATTATGATGACGCGTGTACGGTATCGAAACATGTAGCTCCTTAACTATTCGATGTGTAATAAAAATTGTGTTTATAATGACCTTGAACTATATTAAATGATGCATTCCTTGAGTTTATTCTGTATCCAGTTTCACGATTGTTTAATATTTAGATATACACCCATCTTTCGCATTTCACGGCTTCGTTCCCCGGGGTTTCGTAAATTTGCGGGGTAGCCCCAAGAATAAAAACACATCGCTCAAACCTATCAATAGACAGGAGCATCAAAATTTTTCCATAACTCGAAGAAGTCTTCGAGCCATACTGTATGATGATCAAGGAGTTGAATGGGGGAGAGGGAGGGGAAGAAGCCTCTCCCATCGCTGCAGAAAAAATCACTAGAAATACTAATAAAACATTGCCTTTCGGGAGTGGTGGTCAATTATTTATGGATTTTCGCTTTTACCGGGGGGTCTTGGAACTTAAACCCCGCGAAAAGCGGTGGATAATTCTGTCGTATTTATTTCATACAAATGTGTGAACATCACGCTCAGGCTTTTCTGTTCTGTCTATTTGCGCGTAATTGGAGATTCCATCTTCAACACCACGGGCTGCAATGCTATTATCGTTATGGACCTATTAGATTAGAAAGCTGCCAGCTTCTGCAATATGTGTCTATTCAAATACAAAAATAACACCCATGTAGCTTAGTGAGGCCTTTCACATTATAAAGACCCGCACCTGCGTGTGTTCGCCTATTCTTCTGTGTACCTTCTTTCTTCCTCCCAGTAGCTGCAGTCTTAAGAAGCTGCTTTCATCGTCACACCACTGGGGCTTATGCCACCTCTTAAAGTCTATTTTACTTCCTTAAAGGGAAATAAATAGCCTTAGGAGATAATAATGGTGTCTGTATCTCTGTATTTGCCCATTTCAATTTTTGAATCAGTTACTGATTTTCAAAAAAATTAATATGGGCGTTATGCCAGTAGGTCAAAGAGGAAGTAACCGCTGTTGTGCAAATAGTTGCACAACAATCCGTTCTTAGTTATAGGCTCCGAGTTAAACGACTTTGAACCTTATGAGTGTAGAACCAACACTGCATGTCAAATAATGTTTGTCCTACCTTGAAAGTGAATTTCTTACGATCGTGCTTAGAGCCAGTTATGAAAATTTTAGAAGTTGCCCGTTCCAAATCAAAATGGAATTCTCTTCTTTGTTTGTTTGTTTTAAGGTCCAATAATCGCCTAAGAACATATTTATTTAACACCGTCAAGTCAGACCGATAGAAAGGATTACCGATGCTCAGAATTTTTATGCAAAAATGGACGTCCCTACATCTCCGAAGACGAACAAGTTTTCTTTATGAATGGCTTCTCAACACAAACATCCCATGCACATATTGGTTGTGTACTCATTACAGCTCTTGTTTCCTAGTTGAAAGCTCATTATCTCCCGAATCTCGATCGGCAGCCAAATAACAAATCATGGGTCTCCAACCCGCGACCCGCCAGGTTTTATTATGTGGCCCAAGTCCACAGTCGTAAATTGTGTATATATACACTCTAAAAATATTACAATAATTTAGGCAGTTAGCTGCACCATTTATTGTTACATGTCCGCGTGCGGCCCGAGAACTAGCCCACAATTACGGGTGTGGCCCTTTGCCATTAAACGGTTGGAGACCCATGACCTCAATGATATTTCTTGTGACTGTCATCGATTGCATGGCACAGATTCTTCGTTGAGCAAATGATAATTATTAAGATATTCTACAAATAACCGTCTGTTATCTTTCTGTTATGAAACCAAAATTTTAGTATACTACCATTGAACCCTCCCCGTATTCAGTGAATTAATTTCACACTCTGAATCAGTTGTATTCTCACTGTTCCATACAGGCCTCTTTGCCCAAGGTGGTCTCTTTCCTTGGCAAGTCCTTACCATCTGTGATGTTTTGTATGATCTGACTTTCTCTAGTTATGTTCGTTCGCACCTTGGTCTCTAACACACTCTTTCCTTCGAATAGGAAACCACACAAATGTTCCAAACAAAGGCGATATATTTTCTGAAATCAAATCATGACTGCTTCCCTGTCTAGTCATCATTCAAACATTTTCTCCCTGATGCTGTAGACATACAAACTCTGCAGCTTAAACCGTTTTTAAATAAAATATTCCTAATGGAACGCGAAAAGTAGTTGCTAGATTTCCGTCACGCTTATTTGTTATATTACCACAACAGGAGCAATGGATTTATTATTTGAATGTTGTTTGACGGTGCATCTTCCTCATGAAATAAAGTGAAATGCCAATTTGATGCAACTAGGTAATTTTATTGATATATTCTTAGCTAGACATGTTTCGGGTACATACGCCCATCATCAGGAACATTAGATGTTGAGTTGTAACATATGGTTTTCTGCACCGAGTTTTTGGATGGGTGGTGTTCTCGAGAGCCGCTGCGTAGGTCGTGTGTACGGTGCGGCTCTCAAGAGCACCATCCATCCAAAATCTCGGTGCAGAAAACCATATGTTGCAACTCAACATCTAATGTTCCTGATGATGGGCGTATGTACCCGAAACATGTCGAGTTAAGAATACATCAATAAAATTACCTAGTGGCATCAAGTTGGCATTTCACTTTATTTCAGGATTTATTATTATTATTATTATTATTATTACCACCACAATCATAATCACAATCATCACAGATACCGCTATTGGGAACGGTCTTGCATGGTTCATTACCGTGTTCACACAAGACTGTCACTGAGCTGTGTCACTCAGAACTTCTGCCTTCGCAATTACATCTCGGTCTCCCAAGTGACCTCTTCATTTGAAACTTCCAATCAAAATTTTTGCTATGCTTTATAGGCCTGCTACTCATTTCTAGTTTTCATGCTGCCATCCTGCCTATCTAATTCGCCTTCGTTGAATTGTTTCAGTAACATTATCTGAATAATATAAATAACGAAGGTCTTAATTTTCTGCAATTTTCTCCATTACTACGCCAATTCCTCCCACATTAACGCTATTTTCTTCAACATTTTTTTTCTCAGACAAATTCAATCTATTAGAATGTTCTTTCTTAGAGTGAGAGATAAACGTTCGTATCCGTTTAAACTAGCATAAGAATATTCAAGCTTTAAGGTACTACAAGAAACAATATAAGATTCTGAATGAAAACACTGCAGAAATTTTTACACTTTTATCTGTTCGTAATTTCTTTATGAACATAATTTTGGTACGTTAGACACAATCTGCTATGAATTCCAAGCACTTGACTTCAACAACATTTTCAAATGGCCCATTATTTATACATAGTATTCCTTCCTTGATTATTTCTCGCATTCTAAAAATGACTGATTACGGCGTAAAGTAAAGTGTTTCGGATAAGAGGTTTAAGAAGGAATTAAATAAATACTGTATTAGATTATATCAAGTGTCTCCAACCCGCGACCCGTGGGTCGCATGTAGCTTGCCAGGTTGTACGTGTATTATGCAGTCTGCGGCAACATTTGTAAAGCACGTGAATACTATGAAAATTACACATTCATTTAGACTGTTAAGTATACCACTTTTTTTTTTTTTTTTTTTCGTTTGACCCGCGAACCAGCCCACAATAACGGGGGTGGCCCTTTGTTATAAAAATTTTGGACGTGCATGTGTTCTATAGGCTTACTGCACTATCTGGCTCGATACGTTTCATTTGCGAGGCTGTGATACTAGTACAGCCTACTTCCCAAGCATGGACACCTGTCTGTGACATGTGTTTTTCATAAAACCTTCATTTTCCCTTTGAGACTTGCTGAATTTAAGGTACGTAGTACATGAATCGGACAGGCCTATGCTCATATGTGATGCATATTCGGGGGCAGCCTGACTTCGGAGACGGTCTATGGTTCGGCAAATGAGGTAGCCTACTTCAGCAGGCGTATTCAGCTGCAAGACGAATGTAGTTATTCCTAGACCTAAGGGGCAAACGTCTGATACTGGCCACGTCAACCTTGCTGTGAGGTGTCTGGGAGAGTAACGTGAACTACGCTGCATTCTGGGCTTTATGTTACTGAGAATCGCGTGGTGCAAAGTACAGAAGGAAATACTTGTGAACAGCCACTTTGTGGGAGTAATCTGCAGTGGTTACCTGAGCAGCGATCATCGCATCTAAGGCACCTCTGTGAGAAACGGAAACATGTGTGACTCGTATTACGCCGGTGTTCTGTTCTACTCTCCAAAGCATACTGTTCGTTTCAGTTTAGGCGCTTTCGCAAAACCGCGAAAAGCGACTTTTAACTTCGTTATGTCTATCCGTCCGTTCGCATGGAACAGGTCGGTTCACACTGAAGGAATTTTTATGAAATTTGATATTTGAGTATTTTTCGAAACCCTGTCGAGAAAATTCAAGTTTTATTAAAATGTGACAAAAATAACGGGTACTTTACATGAAAACCTATGTATATGATAACATGTCGCTAAATTCGTCTTAGGATGAGAAACGTTTCAGACAAAAGTTGTAAAGAAAACCAAAATACGCATTTGTTTTTCAGTATTTTTTTCCTCCGAAAATCTTGCCTTATATGTGGATAAATATAGTGCAGCCAAACAGGCCACAGGTGACAATATAAGAGGGCGCATGCGCTTTGCTTGCTGGATAACTAATGCTACAGACAAACTCGCAATACGTAATACATACTGCTTTTCCACGGCAACAAGATATCACGAAAGTTCCTCAATAGCACGTTTAGGCATACTGCACGCTGTCTCTCTTGTTTTGTACAGTACAAAGTAAACTAACATTCGGACAACAGATAGGCTATATTTTGTTTTTAGGTGGATGATGTTTACTTACAAGCTCTTTTACCATTGTAGATTATTACCATACAGCAACTATGTTGTCTGACTTGTGGCCTTATTTCCCAATTTTCTACTGAAAGGGTTTGTCGTAATGTCCATATATGTGCTCTTCGTGTGTGTTCTCTATTGGGATGGATATTCTTTACATTTGGTATGAACATCATGAAGTAGGCTTTTACCTAAAAGCTAACACAATATTTATGTGAAATTCTAAGCGACGTTAAGTGTTGAATAATGTAAAATACCGTGATTCTGTGTGTTGACAGCCAACCGGAGAACATGCAAATTTCGCTAGCGTCCCTGTTTGTAGAATGCAGTGTACCAACATTATTGCCATGTGAGATGACTCTGTGGCTCTCCCTTCGTACACAGCTATTATCTGTCTTTGAAACCGAGTATCTCAAATTTCGTACCACTGTAGATGAATATTAAAATTTCTACGTACGGTTTATAAGGATATTATCTTGCTGGGATTAAAATGACAAACACGGCAGCCGCAAGAAAATCTGGTAATATAAACCGAAAACCGTGGAAATCAATCACAGAAAAAAGGGCCTTTCGAATATTTACATTTTATATTTGACAAGTTTCTAGTAGCACAGCTGTACAGGAGAAGAAGCTGGCAATTAAGCCTGCAGATAGGTACACCTACTTTAGGAAGAAGTACAAGAAGGAATTTTTGGCGTTAATAGTAATGTAAAATCAAAAGCAATCTCATTACAGACCTGGACATGCCCTGAGAGTTCCAGGAGGTTGAGGCTCCCAGATTTCAAGACAATCGGCACATGAAGGTGGTAAGGTTGTCAGTCCCACACACCGGCCCTCTTTGTCCCCCAGGAAATAATCCTGGTGCTCATTTCTGCAACTACAAAATGCAGATCCTCCATACTGTATACTTTTCACGCACTTACTTACTCACTCCATGGTGCAGAGTCCTTCTTGAGAAGCTAACTGGTTTGCAGCTAGTCAAGAAATTCCCCGCATTTCACGGAACCCGAAGGTTCATTACCGCACCCACAAGCGTCCGCCACCTGTCTCTA
>Ga0123355_10007139_pt1 | contig 16676 bp, 10 predicted proteins | sample TergutEmb28metaG_3_FD_89872 | JGI IMG/M metagenome (GOLD analysis project Ga0123355, IMG submission 89872) | Embiratermes neotenicus P1 segment gut microbial communities from Petit-Saut dam, French Guiana - Emb289 P1 | ecosystem: Host-associated > Arthropoda: Insects > Digestive system > Gut ...
AATTAAAAATTTTTTTAATTTTTATTCCCATACTTTATTTTTTTTTTTTGTTCTAATAAGAATTAAGTTTTAACTTGCCAGTTCCTCCCCCCCCCAAGGTACAATGTGAGAATTGGGAGAGATATGTATGTATAAGAACTCTCCGACAGAAATTTTACTCAACAAGAAGAAAGTTTTGTGCTAAAATCATTCACTGCTAAAACACAATGCGCTGAGCTGGATACAGTGTAAAATCCGCAGTTACAAATATGCTATGTTTCTTTTCTTTTTGTTTCTCTGATATCGCTCTCATTCTATATTTTCCCACAGTAATTCTCAGCTCTTTCCGCACGCAACAGCTTGCATACCCTCGTTTACTAATATCGTAAGAGGGTTCAAACCTTCCCAACAAATGACCTCTCCATTATTCAGAACTTTCTTTTTTGTTATTACGGAATAAAAGCGAAATGGATGTTCATGTCACAGAATGGAGCTTTGAATTCCACGTAAATCATGGCCCTTTTGTAACCTTTTTCGTGATGTACTCTTTCATGTCATGCAGTGTCTCCACAAGTAGATTCCACAATCGATCATGCGATTATATGCAACTCTATAACCTGAGTAACAGCTGTGCACGACGTAGAGAGAAGGGCTAAACATAACTCCTCTGTTTATATAGTGAGTGAATTGAATTTTATGCTCCGAGATTAAGGCAACTTACCAAAATAATTATAGTTTGCAAAGATCAGTTAGATCCCAGCTTTTCAATGACCAGGTTAGGGTTTATTCATGAAGATTTTTGTTAGACAAAGTGGCATTATCGAACTTTTTTCAGAGAAGGCTGCTTTGTTTACGTATTCGTCTGCGAGTCGTGTTTCTAAACGTCAGATGTAAGCTACAGCTTTATGCTAGCGCAGCACTTCCTGTACGCATAACCTATTTGAGCACTAACAGGCGAAATAAATTCATACACCACCTCGATCTCACGACCTGCATGTGAGGCTCTACTTGAAAGATTAAAATGTGCACTAAAGAATAATATGAAAACACGCCTTTAGTAACTGCTGTGTTCGGATGTGAACTGCGGAAGTCCGGCTCAGGACATGGCCAGTAGATGTAACGGTATTCTGAGTTTCAAAAGAGGGGTTATCTTTTTAGTAGTTCTGAGTTCTGCTCCAAGAAACAAGTCAAAATCTCAAAAGAAAGCCTTTATATTTATCTAGAAACAATCTTAACGGAAGATAAAGATATAACTACAGAAATAAAACAACGAATAATTGTGGCTAATAAAACTACGTATGGTTTAAAAAACAGTTAAACTCAGTGAATCTGAATCGCCAAACTGGATGTAGGTATACAAAAACCTTATAGAAGAGAATATTGTCCCCTCCAAAAGAAGGACCGAAATATGCTCCGAATCCTTGAAAGAAGAATATTAAGAATGATTTGCTTTCCTAATAAGGATAATTATATACGGAGAACAAGATACAACAGTGAGCTTTAAAGGCTCTGTGATGAACTAGAAGTATTTAACATGACAAAAATAGGATAGCCGAGGTGGCTGATTCACTTCTTTAGAATGCAAGAACTGGTCCTTACTGAAAGCTTACTGTTCTTAAACCAGAAGGCATTCGTTTAGGAAAACCTAAGGTGAGATGACTTGGTCAGTTGAGAAAGATCTAAAGAACATGGACGTGAGGAACTGGAGACGTAAGTAGCTGGACCGAGAACAGAAGGGAGGGCAATTCTGGAAATGGCTGAGGTTTACCAAGAACTATAATGCCGGAAGAAGAAAAACAAGAAAAAGAACAAGAAGAAGAAGGCCTTTACGTTGCTACTTTTGAAATGATTAATACACACACATAAGTAAATTGTAAGACATTATTACGTTAAAAGCAATAATTTTTGCACTACAGTTGTCGACGCGACGAGGAAGGAAGAATAAAAGGCGGACAGATGTGTACGTAGATACAGAGTTTCTCTTAGTGAAGGTTTCGAATTGCTGAGCGTACAGGAGACTTATAATCGTATCACGACAGCCAACCATCTGAAGACGGATATGGAACGCAGATAACATACAATACACGGTACTTGTTCCTGTCAGGAAACACAGGGCAACGTTAGCGCTCTCTGTCGAGTCATTCCAGTGACCATTAATGTAATGGTGGCTGCAAGCACAGTGATCTTGTGGCGTCGGACAGTGGCCATGTTGTGACTATGACGCAAGCTTTTTATTTCATTCCGCGCCACAATGTAATCTAGTAGTTCCATTGTTGAAAGTGTGAACAAGAGATAAGTATTATCTTCGGCCCTCTGACTACAGAGAACAGCAACAGAATGCGTCAATGATACAGAAGGCTTTGTATTAACAGCGACGTGCAAATAAGCTTAGAACATAAATATAGTTCAGTTAACTAACTTTGTACATTTTCATGTGTTTTTCTATAATTTAATGTGACCAGATCATTGTTTCTCTCCTTCTGTTTTCTCCATCTCAGTAGCTGAGAGACGAATGACAGCATAATATTTATGTGCTTGAACGGAAAGCTGTGCTGCTAACAGAAGCTTATTCATAAAGCAGGGCATTGGTTTTTATTCTAAAAAAAATCATAACCTGTGCAAACTACTCAGCGAAAGTGCATTTCGTAGAAGGAAACCTGCTTTCGGATGACATGGACATAATCATAGCCAGTTCTTACAGAACAGTGGAGGTTGCACATGTCACTTCTAAAGCAAGAAACAAGATCAGATCCCAAACAGATTTCATCAACCCACATTGTTAACATTTATATCTTTTCGCTTTAATATTATCCTTCCATCTCCGATTCTATTCTTAAAGGTGTCCTTGTATGAGGAATTTAATATCAGGAGCTGCCCAAATTCGTATCAGCAGCTGCGATAAACTTGCATTCATTGTTAGTTGTAGCAAAACAAATATCATTCTAGACTCTCTGACATGCAACTTACGAGTGATAAGAAGTGTTTTCATGTACGTCTGTGAAAAGGTAATGTAAGAAGTTTGAAACTTCGCATTGTGGTATGGTTTCGATTGCCAATTTGAAAACGAAACTGATAAATGTTTTACCTCATTTCAAATGTAAAATACAGTGAAGGACGAGGTGCCATACTTTACGTTTAGCACATTAACAACGAGAAATATAATATATATCTTTGAATTTGCGTTTGCAAAAAATTACCAGAATGGTAGGCTAGTTTAAGGAAGAGGAAATGTGAAACATCAAATCGTCAATTTATTGCGTCTTTCATTTAGAAGCGTGTTTTGTATGCAGAAAGTGAAAAGAATCAAATACTTCAGTTTTTTAAAGAAATTTACTCTGTGAAGCTGACTTTTACAACCTTTCTTCTGGACAATACACTGAAGTAGTGAACTCATGATAGTCTTGCTAGTCCGATTAAAGAGTGCTTGGTTAACAGTCAACCACCTTTGAGAGAGTCTGATAATATCTACCTGGCACTATTAAGTGGCACTAAATTGTGGATATACTTTGACAATTACAGTATCAGGGTATTTCATGAATATACACAGTATGACAAAACCCTTAAAAAAGTATTTCATACACTGGTTCCGGCTGAGAAAAAACAACTAAGAAATAATTCACTTTATCAGAACACTATAGTGCATTAACTTCCGTATAAGAGATGGTAATATTAAGATACAATTGGCGTCTCACCTTCCTTCTTTCCCTTTTCTTACTTATTATTAATATTATTATTATTATTATCATAATCATCATCATCAATGTCGTTTAATGATCAGATGATTAGCAATTAAGTCGTTCGACGAGAAGAGAAAAGGAACTGGTGGTGGAAGGAATTCAAATGACACGTCAAGAATTAATGAATCCCCGAAAAATTCCCCCCTTCCATTCCTTCTCCTCTTCCTACTCATCAGCATCATCGTCAGCCTCTTCATCCATAGAATCTAGTGTATACAGAACGGTAAGTTCCAGGGGAGAAAAATACGCCAAGACTAAAATTTAACGTAACTGCATCTTCGTAAAACTCATGTCTTGATGTTCGACATCTAAATTAAAAGAAAAATTTAAATCATGCACGTTAATTTCACGGGGCTATGGAGATAACACAAGGTACTTGTAATTACCAGCTTCCTGTGTTTTGTCTGTCGTTTCATACTCAAAACAACACGACATTTCCGAAACTGGATATATTCGTGTTCTCAGTTAACACGCTGGGGAGGCACATACTGTCTGGATCAAATGGAGAGAGCTACAATAAATCACTTGTTCTCTGATTAATAACAAGTGTGTGTGCACCTGGTCCTGTGTACTAACGTAAGAGTAATTAACTGACATGTGCGGTCCAGTAATTGACAATAGCTCTGTCGGACCATCTCGTTATGTGCATCTACACCCTTTCACCTCAGATGGAAATTTTTCATACTTTTGGGAACAAAATGATGGAAAGTGCCGCAGACCAATAAATACCAAACCAAATATTTTCTTTGCTTTTCACTTTACCTCTCAGGCTAACCATCGACGATGAGACGACTGGTTCATGGTCAGTTAGAAAGTGTTTGTAAGAATAAGGAATTTCCTCTTAATTGAGATAACACGTCTGCATTTCCCTGGAGGAGGTAAGAATATCTGTTAGGTCCTGGCCGAGATTTGAACTGGGCACCTCTCGAATACGTCACGTATACCACCCTCTCTGTCTATCTGCGAATATCAACAGACATTCACGTGGACACGACAATGCGTCATTACCAAAGAGTATGCAGTGCATACCTTTATAAAGAAAATAATACATAATCCACGAAAATGTTAAGGCCGTTTCAAACTCACTAAAGTCCTGTACTGTAATAATATCCATACCCAGGAGTACATACGTTTTCCAAAATTCTTGGAGTCACCTCAAATTTATATGCGCTAGGACGGTCAAATGAAACACAGTCCATACTAAGGCCCCCACAAATATAAACCGTCACCATACAAAGTTTAGTCGCCATGGCGCTCTGTAGCCCGGAATTTGTTGACTCTTGGCCACACATGTGTTGCTGCACTTTTAAGAAAATTGAAAGACGAAACCTGCAAATGCAAAGGACGAGAATGACAAGACTCATTTTTATAAAATGTATGTTGGTCACAGGCCTAAAAGTTAGAAAGGGACTAGAAGGAAAGATACCATATATGAAACTGCAAAAGACCAGAGCTCATGCAGAAGTACAAGAAAATTGCCCACGTTCCTCATCGTTTCATTTTGGGACACATTTAAAGAATCCTGGACAAAATTGCGAAGGTGCTTTATCAGTAACGAGAAGTTTCCATGGATGTCGGACATAAAGATGAACAAAATTAATCTTTGTAAACGAATAGGTTAAGGGCTTAATCCATAATTTTCATAGATAAATTTCTCACCTTATATTACGTCTTAGACAAAGTCACTGACAAAGCAAAGTACAGAAATGTCTTCTTCTTCACACGTAAAATTATTCCTCTATTTTTGTTTAGTAGCAAATTAAACTTTTCTATTTTGTCTTAACATGTGTAACCGATTAATTCACCGAGCCTTTATGTTTAGTCAACTGCGAATTTTAATCCCTTTTGATTTTGCGACTTTGTCTGCTTTAACATGAAAGCCGCCCAGTCTTACGTGTGTAGGCTCTCGTTAGCTGGAGTCTGTGCTGGAGAAGATACAGCAGACCTGCAGCATGACGAGGGAAGCTGGAAAGGCAAAGCAAAGGAAGGAGGAAGATTGATTGAAGGAAAAGCACAGCAGAGTTACCATAAGCTATTAGGCTTTTCCTCCCTTACAGCAGTTTCTTCCCTTGCTTATTGAGGTTCATTCCTTTCCTGAGGGATGTGAGAACACACTGGCGGCTTCAAATGAATAATGAAGTTTTTAACGAATATAAAAAACGCTGGATCTCTGCCAACATGAAGTTGTAATTGTTTAAAACTCACCGACTTTCCACATCCTGCTGCATTACATATAAGGCCTTCATTAATTTTCGAAAGCCATTAAAAGTCTCTGCGTTTGTAACAAGAGAAGAGTGGCAGAAACTAAAGGAAGGATTTATATTTATCCCAGACAAAATTTTTTCTACGGATTACCAATTATAATTTCATAGCGGAGTAACAGCAAAAAGGCGGGCGACAGATAAAAGAGATCAAATGAAGCAGATGTATGAAATTTTTCAAAGTAGGATCTCGATTTCAGCCAAGTGTACAAAGAAACATCTTTCATTCGTGAACAGTTAATTTTGTTGCCGTTTACATTAACAAAACAAGCTAGCTAAGCAAGAAACGGAGTTGAAGTGAATGGACGTACTAATATTCAAGGTTTTTTCTGGGGGGGATGGGATTTCCTACTTTCGTAACACAATCGGTACAAGTCTTTGATGAAATTTGGTAGCAGTATAGACTTCGGATATTGCAGCTGCTCAAAGTATTATTCACTGTTCTCAGTTTCCAAACTAACATAACGTACGTTTTTGCTTCAGACAAGGAAATACTTCAGAAGTACAAAAAAGAAAGAGAAAGCAGTATGTTCCTTACGCAAAACACTCATGACGTCAAAATGTACGTGTCTAAAACAGTTTTCGCTAACATGCCTAAAAAACTGGTCTTATCCACGTAAACACACACTTGACTTTCCTTCTTCCTACTCATTTTGACATTACGATCACTAATCTGTCCTTATCTGGGCGTACCGAAATTTTTTCCTCCTATGCATTTAGGCCCTGTAGACACTTGTAATAGCCAATTCAGTTTCAATTCAAATGCTGCAACCTAAATCTGTTTCACTTATCTCTATTGAGACAACCTCATTTCTCAGTTCATCACATCTCTTCTTCTTGTAACGTAATGTCTGTTGCCTGCATCTTGCTACAACATATTTAGGAACGTAAAATATAGAGCGCAGAAAGGTGATAAAGAAATCCGCTGTATTCGGCCTTTCTAGCGATCCTGTTCCTCACAAGAAATATCGGGGTGATAGACACGACAGGAAAGATAAGCAAAATCGTAATTACAGAAAACAGCCTCTTATATTGAATTCGAACCACTTAATTTTTACCAGAGCACACACACTTACATCCTGCTCGCTGCCTTGATACTACCGAAGTGATCACGTGGATAATGCTTCCGCCACAAACGTCAGTTACTTTGTTGGCCACCTGACATCAGTTCTGTAATACGATCCCCGAACACTTGCAACTCGAAGTTTGCTAAGTGGAGAACCCAAGGCCGGAATTTGCAGAGTGAGCAGAACAAACTTTGACTTCCCGACGTAAAGATGTAAATATACACTCTGTATATGAGTAATAAAACCGTTATATCTCAGGGAATCCTGTTCCCTAGTTCGAACCTAGAACTGGCAGCTTCATTGCAGTTCGGGTTAGCGCTGAAATCAATTGTAGGTCTGCATTTCTTTCAAGATTTAGAAACACAAAATGCAAAAATGTCTAATGTAGTAGGTGCTACTTAAGAGACAGAACAGGAAGACGTTGAAAATTACAGGTTGTACTACAGTAATACATAACGTTCCTAACAGATCGTGGGGAAAAGGGCCGACAGAAAGACGAATATGTTGTTATAAGCAGTCCTAGCATTAAAACATCTTCCGAATCTTCTCTACACAGCTTATTTTGTATATCTGTCGGTAGACGGAGAAAAAAATACTAGCATGTTCCGGGCAAGATTTATTTTTATTGAGCTGTCGTTTTGAAAAGCTTCATGCAAATTGTAGGCTGAATAACTTGGAAGTGTTCCGCTGTTATTTTAATATTCTCTTGCACGTTAAATATAAATTATTCTATAACAGACCAAAATATTTGTAGATTGATTGTTTGTACTGCCACAAATTTATTAGCCGTAAATTTATATTGCAAGCTGAAGTTTTAAAGGGGGTTCATACAACGGTTCGGCAAGAGCATAAGAAATTTGAAATCTAAGGCTCTAAAACGTTCGGAGGGAAGAAGCTTATGAAGGAAACGAGTGATCTATCCCTCCTATCAAGGCGACTCTGACTGTAGGACGCTCTGGTGTTTTGAAGGAAATTATTTTCGAAGCTATCAAAGACTGTGACGCGATGTTACACTGTCTCAGTACTCTGCAGCAAATGAACTGATACATCCGCAAAATTTTTAAATGAACTATGTACTTTTATGCAGTACTTGCTAATTTCTTCAAGCTCGGTCATTCCTTCCCGCTCTACATACCGCCACTGCTGTTGCCACAGTCTCACCACCGCCAACGCCACCGCCACCGCCACCGCCACAGCAGCCACCTCACCCAAATATCACCGCCACCACAGCCACCAATATTACGAATATTCCATTTAAGGTTACCTATTCTTTCTCGTAAGTCCCCTTCTATCCTGTGCTAATGGTGTTTCTTTTTCATCTTTCATCATCTTGTTGTGGTATTTCCTCTATGTTTATTTCTTGTTCTCTCATTTCCCCATTTCTTCCCCTTCTTCCTCTTTCACCTGCATTTGTGTATGTCTTTCATTTGTGTCTTATCATTCCGTATTCCCTAATCAAGCAATGCACATGAAGCTGCAGTTCATCAAGCAGACTGGATAAATTATCAAATTCGTCGAGTTCTGTATTTTTCTCTCATTTATAACGTATCTACATATGGAGGGTATGTCATCATTGGTTAAATTACTACTTTAGTTAAATATCACCTACATAGACTTTTGGTATTATCTTTACCTTTATTCAAATGCTGGTCGTATTTTGAAAAATGTCTTCCGGATGTGACTACTATTATTTTATAGGCATTTTCCCCTCAGTTTTCAGAATAAAAGAGGAAGCGATATTGTCCGAAACGATGGTATCACTAACCAACGTCACACGCCTCATTCTACAAAACTGTCGCTTCGAAACTAAAGGTACCGAGAATTTCAAACCTCACAAAAATTCCACTGTGAAAAGTGACATAAGTCTACACTATTTTGCAAGAAAATATCAAAAATGATGTTTTGCATGAGAAATAAGGGAAATTTCATTTGTGAACTCCTAAAGCTTGTAATATGTGCGGTATTTAGCTTCATCTGAATAGATCAGCTAATTATTTGCAATTACCGACTTCAATATATCATAAAAAATTATTTCTCAACTTGCTCTAAAATGTAGACGGAAACCAGGACAGGCAGAGAGTAACAAAAATAAATCAAGAGAAGACTCAAACCACTGCACTAAGAGGTCTGAAATGTTAAAGAAATATCCATAGGGGTTATAAGAGTGAAAACTGTTTTTAGTATAACAAGAGATTTACGAAATACAACCAAATATATTAGCAGACAACGGCAGAACGTAGAACAGTTAAGAGACAGACCGCAGTACCGCGACGTGCGGTGGCAAGTCTCTGTTTTGAAGCTGCTTAAATTTCAGCCAGAACACTAATATCTTAAAGCAGTTCATGAAACAGAAAGGATATTTTACCGTCACCGTGACGTTTCGTAATTTCTCAAAATTCCTGACGTACAGCTCCACTTTCACGTACATACTGCTCTCTGGATACATGAAGGTAGGCGTGAAATAATGAATCGATTAATTCATCACCGATTGATAACTGCCTTCCGGAATATAAAGTCAAATACTGCGGCAAGTGCGTACCAACATTTCGAAGGAATATACCGTCCCTAACGTCTAATTTGTAACACAAACACAGAATATACCGCCAAATCTCCGACACCTACTTACCCAACTTTTCGAAATGCCCTGTGTTCGATTCTTGAGATCTTTATCCTAACGTTCTTCATGTTCTTCCCCGGCTTTTCCATGTAAATTTGAGCTAAGTGCCACACATAAAACGACCGCGTTCTTTCACACCCTTTTCCTGCATTACTCCTTAATAAGTGTACCGCTTAAAGCTATAGAGCACGGATAACTGACAAAGTTTTTAAATGACTATGAATAAATAAATACGCAGTGTAACATCCTGGAAGAGAGTAGTGACGTTTATAGTGACCACAGCCAAACTTTAAACTTCACAATTCATATTATTCAATAATACCTTTTCCCAATAGTTAAGTTACGGGGCTTGGTATGAGGTGCGAAAATGATCGTGGACCCTATGTCAGTGAGGATTCGAAGGCTGCATTCGTGACACGTTTCAAAGTAGCATCCGAAGCTATGACTGAACAGAATAATGAAGTGACACGTTTCAAAGTAGAATCCGAAGCTATGACTGAACAGAATAATGAAGTGACACGTTTCACAGTAGAATCCGAAGCTATGACTGAACAGAATAATGAAGTGACACGTTTCACAGTAGAATCCGAAGCTATGACTGAACAGAATAATGAAGTGACACGTTTCAAAGTAGCATCCGAAGCTATGACTGAACAGAATAATGAAGTGACACGTTTCAAAGTAGCATCCGAAGCTATGACTGAACAGAATAATTAAGAAAAAATGAGGAGGTCATCTCTCATATTTACCTTAAAGAAGTCACTGTTGCACTGGCATGTACCGAGCAACTGAACACGTGTTGTTGTCTTACAAGGGATATGGATAAAAGCACTATATTTTCCTCTGTAGGCAATGGTTTTGTGTTTCGCGATTGCTTTTCCCCTACCCTCCAAAGAAATAATTTTGGTTACTAAATGGATCATGACATGTTTTGAAAGTTAGTAATTGCTAGCAGATTTAGTTCCAGGCTTAAATGTCAAATAAATGTTCTTTTCGAAGATCACAACCAATCAAAGGCAATTTTTCTGATACAAAATTAAGGGATCCAACAGTCTGATGTCACATATCCCCAAGAACCATCTTAATATTATCTTCCATTCTAGGTTTTGATTTACCAAGTTGACTTTTTCCTTCATTTTCTCCGACCAATATTTTGAACACTATTTTCATATCTCAGATGCAACTACGTTATGTTAATGACCCATGTAGGCAGATAAAATGAAATGTGAAAGTTACACCGTCCGCATTAACAGCAGAATCTACCAGTGTGACAAATAGATTATTGGCGGTCGATAAAAAAAGAGCGTAGTTTGGGACATAGAATTTTGGAGTCGATAGTCTTCTGCACTTTTTAATTTCTTTTCTTGCCTGTGGCATATATGTTTGTAATCGCTTTTCTTCTATCTTCTTACTTATTGTCAAATTTCTTCTAATTTTGTGAGTCGTTTCGCAATTGGTTTCCAGGCCGATAAACAAGGCTGGAAGTAACCACATTGCTATACCTCCTTAGTCTCTATAATTACAATTACTAGTGGGATTATAATTTTGATATATTTGGCGTAATGCGATTTTTAATTGATGTTCGTGTCGTATGTATGCTAGTTTGTTTTGTCCTTCAGCCACGTCATGTAAAGATTTAAATAATACCACATTAACAACTTATTAGAAATTAATGTAGTTTATATAAAACATAGAATATCAAGATGGTGCTTTTTACTTAGAGCGTGTAACATTGTAGATCGTCCTTCCATTAATCTTCTTGTTGAAATTAGATTACAAAACGGATCAATCCTGACAGACGCTTCGTACGAAAGGGGAAGACACGGAGAGAGTAAGATAGAGTAAGTCTCACGGCTGTCATGATAAAATCAGTCTCCATTAACTGTAGCTGAGTGTCGTAGGTATGTGGTTTATCCTACGGCGCTCCCATTCATTCGGAACACATAAAGTGTGAGTAGGCTGACTGCTATTGAAGTGTAGATGAGTTCAAAGAAAGCAGTTTGTGCCCAATCAAAATATCTCGGCGTTTTTCTTCAAGGACTGGGACAGTTCATGTGAAAACTTTGTCAGGAAAGCTGTTCTCAACCAAGGATCGAAACGGGAACCTCCCAAACACAAGAAAAGTTCTCAGTTTATATGAAGATGTCTTTTGAATTGCTTACGCTGAATGCAGGATAGAAGAGGAAAACAAATATTTGTGAGAAACTGGGAAAAAAAACCGTATTCAGTTTTGTCTGATATTAAATCAATATTCAGATTTGCTGCGTAGGGAATACACGAAGAGAAGTGCGTCTCAAAGTCACTTTAACTACCCGTCAGGTTTGTATAAAATCCTGGCCTTCGCAAATACAATCACTTGATGCAGATATTCAGCGAAGACGGACAAGCACAGTAAAAATTCAACACTCAGGATTTGTTGCAGGCTAACACTTAATTTAAGTCTGCAGTACGGAAACATCGTCTTTGTTTAAAATTTCGAAACATGTGAATTGCGTCTTTAATTGCATTTGTACTTAGATTTACTTCCTTTAGTCCACGTGACTGGGGCCTTAAAACAATTGCAGTTCTACCCCGGCGAACCTTATGACGTTCTACCCCATTTCTCAAGGCCTTTCCTCCAGGTATTATTCATTGGCCGATGGTGGCCCATACGATATTCAGAACTGAAATTACTGGCCATTCAAAACGGGGCATTGAAGCCATAACCCGTTTAACGATGGTCTCCTACCTTGAATAGAATTTTGTTAGGTCGCGTAAAGTTGAGTTGCTACAGTAAGGATGTTACTGCAGAACATCATTATGCAGCAACTAACGTTCAATTGTTAAAATGCGACCAACAAATGCACACATGTCGTCAGAATTACAATAATGTTTTAACACGCAAACTGCTACATGTTTCGGGCCTAACTATCTCATCACGAGGGAGTAAATATTTATATAAAACAATTGTCCAAACCTCTGAATGTGTCGCGAGCACAAACGTACAGGCTGCTGAAATTATTCTGCATATATCCAATACTATATTCATATATTGACGAACGTGCAACAATTACTAACAATGATAGAAGGGTTGAAGAATAAATCTTATTGTAGCATCGTGCATTTTCGTAGAATCACTTCAATTTATCAACCAACGAATGCACATATAATTTCACATAAATTCGTAGGTGTGCGTCGTACGACGCACACCTAGCCACTGCTCCACAACACATTCCCACACAACATGATATGTTGCCACAACACCTCGTTTGCAAATACGAATTGAATTGTGAATAGTTCAACAAGGAACAAAGCTCCCTGATGATGATCTGACAAGATCGAAACATTTCGGAGTGTTTTAAATGCTTTAAATTGTTTTAAAAGTGTTTTATGTGAAATTATATGTGCATTCGTTGGTTGATAAATTGAAGTGGTTGAAGAACGTTTTATACAACTGTACATTCTCTGATGAAGGTCCAGTTAGGCCCGAAACAGTGTGGAGTTTGCGTTTTAAAACATTATTGTAATGTGCATGAATTGTTCACATTGTAACAATTGAATTGTAATACACGGAAATAAAAATGTAAATTCAACTAACTTATCTCAGATTTTGGCACTGTGTGTCCTGGAAGCGAATAAATGTCTAAAGCTTTGTGGTATGAATATACGAGGTACAAGCAGAAGAACGCGTCCCTCGAGATATGCGTTTCTGACGGCGTCGTTACTGATGATAAAATTCTTAAGGGATTTTAGGTCGTGTTTCCCGACCGTACAGAGAACACACTGATTCCTTAAGGCCGCACACTACTTATGCAAAGACAGCGCTTGACCGGTGGAAAGAACCGAATATTAAGAAAATTAAGTTTATTTGTGTAAATAAAATGAAAAAGGAAGAAGATTATTGGAAACATAACCAAAACGTCTACTACATGGACTCACATCACTTCAACAATATAAAGAATATTACATAATATCTGGGGATGTTTTTATTACTATATTAGTAAAGACTGTTCTACTCTTCGTTTAATGATGGAATGTCGGTTACAATAATGAAATTCACTGAAGGTCCTGTTTGTATTTCGTTGCGCACGATATTGTCTGGCATATTTAAATGTGTTTAGAACGATCGAAGTTTTGTGCGTTTATGTGCGCAGAGTAAAGAACTCTTCGCTACTACGAAATATGACTTAACTCTCTGTCTTTGTATCCATCGATTTGTATCAATCGAAAATTGATTTGTCTAAAACTTAATGTTTTAGGGAGTATAAGTTTTGACAACTAGTCGGTTTGATACCAGGCACAGGCAGGAATTCTTTTCTGTTCTAGAGCTTTAAAATCAAATCTAGGCCTAATCACCAAGCTGTTCCTTGAGAACGAATGTGGCAGGGCGTGAAGCTGTTTATTAATTTACAAACAGTGACGAGATGCAGAAGGTTTGGAGCTGTACTTACCGTCTTATCGTACCTCTTCGTAGAGAGGTGCTTAACTAAAGAGAAGAAAAAATTTACTTAGGTATATAACTCCAAAATAGAAGTTATATTGAAATATGCAACAAAATTAATTTCTTTTTATTCATTCCGTGGGAGCTAGCACTTTAGCTGGGTGTATACGCAAATCCACAAGACATATTCACAAGTCGCATAAATACTGACAAATGCACTCACATATTATTAAATTTTCACTTTATTAAGACCATACATCACTCCAAAATATTTTAACCCTTAAAGGGTCACACATTCAGGGAGTACATTTGATATATTCTATCAGCAAAGTTAAAACGATGAGTGCACGGATATGAACGAGATAAAATTCACAAGTACTTGACTGAAAAGATCACACAAAAGTTTTTAGCTAGATGATAAGAATATCTAAAGAGAGTTATACTAAATATATATGGATCTATACTTATCTTCCTAGAGACTTCACTTGTATCAACACGGCTGCAGCGTGGTTGTTGAATATTATATTTAAATCCCAGGAAACGACTTAATTTAAAACTTCCATGAATTAACGGCGAATACGTCAAGAGTTCAATACTTACTTACTTCCTTTTAGGAGGTCATTTTGCGAGATAACTACTGCAACGGCTAGAGTTCGAAATAACTCCGTCAGAAAAGACAATGAACATTTATTTCATCCATCCATCCATCCATCCACCCACCCCATCCATCCATCCATCCATCCATCCATCCATCCATCCACCCACCCACCCACCCACCCACCCACTCACCCACCCACCCACTGTTACTGTATACAATTATATTTTCAGACGAATTGTGTAGAGTAGGTTTGAAGGTTATTATTTTTTTCTTTTCATAAGTGTAAACTAGTTCAAGTTTCAGTATTAAAGTAAATCTGCAGAGTGAGGTTGCAGTTTATACATTACGACCTAGTTTTAATGGCGAATGTGATTCAGTTGGGAAAATATATTGCATATGTGAAGAAAACCAAAGGAATAACCACAAAAAACCATAAAGAACCTTAAATAGTGTAAAAATTAGAATTTTTAAAGCAATATTCTTGCATACGTGCAGGATAGTTATAGTATATATAATAAAATAAATTTCAAAATATGAATTCCTTACCAATTATTTTCCTTTTTTAAAAATGAGATCTCGTTTCTTTTTGTAGAATTAAAGTTATATTTCACATTCCACGTATTTTGCATTTTTTTATGCTTAGAAATTGGCACGGTGGCCGAAACACTTTGTAATAATTGCTAAATATTGACAACAGAAAGTTTTAGTCGTAACGACTGTTTATTTTATTACAGTTTAGTAAAATCCATGTTATGGGTCTCCGATTCAAATCCTTCTAAAGTCGCTTCGCTTCTTCTTCCGTAGAGATTCTGGGGCCCATTTAGTGAACTTCAGCTCCTCTGGTCCTTATGTATCATGGCGTGATAATTAAGCACACAGAACCCCTTAGTTTTCTACAGTTACACACCTTTTAACCAGTCTCCATTCTAATCAAGCTACCTCCGTTTCTGCGAGATCTCAAGCCACAGCATGTCTATAGAGTTCCTCTTTTTCTGTGCCCATCCATCTTTACCTTGAACCATTCCTCTTACAGAACATTCCGGAATGCGAGCGGTACGCAGGGTCAAGTACTACGCAACAAATCACGACCGTGTCCACAAATAAATCCTCTGCACGGACAGCAGGGGCTGCAAGAATGACGCAGCTACTCTCTGAAGTCTAAAGCACTCTAACGACCGCTCAGAATTTTCCGAAACTTGAGGAGCTCACGGTGGTAACTATACAGACTATTGTACCTTCTGCCAATCAGTCAGTTCTTCCAAGATAATTTCAAGATAGTACTTCAAATTAGATTCAGACGGCTTCAATTTACATTCTTCTTCTTCCATTGGCAATACAGCCCACTGTGGGCTTTGGCCTGTCGAACAATGTTCTTCCATTTTTTCCTATCCGCTACTAACTCTTTATCTTCTCACTCCCAGCACTTGAAGATCTCTTTCTACTTCATCTTTCCATCTTTTCCTGGGTCTTCCCCTTCTTCTTGTCCCTTCCATTTCTTGAGTGAAGATCTTTTTGGGCATCCTATCCTCCTCAATTTTCTCTAGGTTAACTGACCAGCTTATCCTTTTCCATTTACATTATGTACATGATTTTTTATATATCATCACATAATTCGACGCTAAATAATGTGAGACATGGACAGTGTCATTCATCTTTTAAATCACAATGTCAGCATCGTAAAGCATAAAACTTCGGCTCTGAACTCATAGAGGAAAAAGACCCAGGGTCTTAGAAAAACAATCCGGTTAAATCCCTTTAGGGAATAGTCGGAGTTTATTCTGAGAATTATGTTTGTAATGTACAAATAAACAAATAAAGAACTTTCCGAAATCAAACATGTAGCCACCGTTGGCTGTGCATTAGGAAATATTAATTTTATTAATCGAATTCATCCCGTTGTGTGGAATCATTAAGTCTATTATAAATAGCATATAAATTTCCGTCAACACAACTTTAATTGTAGGTTTAAAATTACAACATGTTTCGACCCTTGGGGG
>Ga0123355_10007140_pt1 | contig 16673 bp, 9 predicted proteins | sample TergutEmb28metaG_3_FD_89872 | JGI IMG/M metagenome (GOLD analysis project Ga0123355, IMG submission 89872) | Embiratermes neotenicus P1 segment gut microbial communities from Petit-Saut dam, French Guiana - Emb289 P1 | ecosystem: Host-associated > Arthropoda: Insects > Digestive system > Gut ...
TTAAAACTCTCAGGATGACAGAACTTCAGGTTTAGGCTGGCAGCATGTTGAAAGCCCCTGTTCTAAGCAGTTTTGTGTTGCTGTTGTTGTGCTTGTATGAATTTGGTTTCTGCGTCTACTGAAGCCATCAGTCTGCTGGAAAATTTCTCTGACTGACAATTATATTCACTTGCCTTTCAGTAACATCGATTGAAGTTACTGGAGGCAGTGATACTGACATTGACGACGACGACGACGACGACAACGACGACGACAACAACAACAACAACAACAACAACAACAAACACAACAACAAAAACAATAAACACAACACTGGCAAAAAGAATATTTTTTTTTGACTCCGAAATTCATTATGAAAATCTGTCGCCAACAGATTCCTCTATAAAAGCTAAAGTGATCCCATTACAGGCACGGTGTGGCCCAGAAGTTGGGTGAGGTATAGCTCTACTCTTCCATGCCCGCGGCTATAGAAGGGGGTGAGTGGTCAGCAGCACGCCCCGGACGCACTTTACTCCCGGGAAAGGACTCGGTACCGATTTTACAGAAGGTTGGAGTGGGCCCCATGGCCGATCTGGACTGGCGGAAAATCTCGTCCCCACCGGGATTCGATCCCGGACCGTCCAGCCCATAGTCAGTCGCTATATCTACTGAGCTACCCGGCCCAGAAGTTGGGTGAGGTATAGCTCTACTCTTCCATGCCCGCGGCTATAGAAGGGGGTGAGTGGTCAGCAGCATGCCCCGGCCGCACTTTACTCCCGGGAAAGGACTCGGTACCGATTTTACAGAAGGTTGGGTGGACCCCATGGCCGATCTGGACTGGCGGAAAATCTCGTCCCCACCGGGATTCGATCCCGGACCGTCCAACCCATAGTCAGTCGCTATACCGACTGAGCTACCCGGCCCGCAAAATCCCTCTATAAAGATATTGCATGTGACGGAAGTTGCTTCATTTATGAATATTCAGAAATCGCTAAACAAAAACTATTAAAGCTGTTATCTTCATATCATCCACGGTGATTATGGTGCCTGATTCCTTTGGGATGATATCCATAGAGTTCTTATGCTCTTCGGATCAGAATTATTTTTCAGTTTATAATTTCAAGAACCTGTACATGTAAAATTCCGTTGCAAAATTCGTGTAAGAAGGAACAATGTGGGCAGCCAATCACAATCTTACTTTAACCTTTTGACGCCTAACGACCACTATAGTGGTCGTACCGCACCGCTAACCTCTAAACGTTTCATTTTATATATTTATTCAACAAATACAGGTACTGACTATTTTAAACATGGTATACACTCCCCGTTTTTTCCCTTCAAAATGCAGTTTGTTTCATAATTCTAACATATTTGGTTCCTGTTTTATTCACATTTTATATACAGAATGTGCTAAGATTTAAAAAAATAATTCCGGCACCAAAAGTTTAAAGTGATGTAATATATATTAATATACGCTTATTATGTCTTATTTAATATACATTAAAACAATTCAAAGTACAATTTGAATAACTGCCCCCTCCCCTCAAATTCCCCTCTTTATTTGTACACTCTTCTTAATATGTAACATGATTTCCTAAGCAGCAGATATTTTTTCCATAGTGCAAATGTCCCAAGTGGGCCAGGGCCTCCACATTATTGAGGCTTGTCGATCACACTCAGACGCACTACTTTCGGTAGCACTCCTCTGGACTAGTGATCAGCCAGACGCATGGACAAAACATCAAGTATATCTAAATAAACTCACACGTCTACGTGCTGTACTTTAGTTAAGTTAACCAGTGTTATACAGTTACAGAAACACTAATATGTTTCTGTTTGTTATGCAAGGCGATAGTTCGGCAGATAGGGCATGCACTGTTAGGCTTCAGACACTTCAGTCTGATTCACAACATTCACATCCTAAATTTATTTGCCGTAAATTTTAAAATGTTTTTCAAGCCATTCATCTTACGACTGAGTTTTGTGTCAGTATATCTGTTGCTGAATAAAACCTCCATACGTCTCCACAGTACGATTTACAACCACATAAAGATTTATTTACCCCCCACGATCTTTAATTCCGTTGTTCGAATCCGCACACACACGCACGCACACATATACAAACACGCACGCACACACACATACACACACACACACTCACACAGTTATTGAAGATTTCTTATTTGTCACATTCCTGCAGTGACGTCACAACTCGTACTGTTTACAGAATTCTTAGACTGTAACGTAATTTATATTCACTGGATTTGTTCTTGTCAGCACGTTCTCCATTACTGTAATTTTCTTCTTAATTTCTACAACTGACATACAAATTTTTTATTTTATTTGTGCCTCCTTCAAAATTACGATTCAGAGCTAAATTATATTTTACATAAGGGCATATAACACAACCACATTCACACAATTAATTCCCTATAAATTTCGGTAGACAGGCGGTACGCCAACAAGTCTGACTGTAACTGTAACTGTAACTGTAACTGTAACTGTAACTGTAACTGTAACTGTAACTGTAACTGTTACGTCTAATGTCTTTTAACTCGACTAAATCGTGGATTCAGCCCGACTGTTACGTAACTGTGTGTACGTGACTGTGTGTGTACGTGACTGTGTACGTGTGTGTACGTGTGTGTGTGTACGTGACTGTGTGTACGTGACTGTGTGTGTACGTGACTGTGTGTACGTGTGTGTACGTGTGTTTGTGTGTGTGTACGTGTGTGTGTACGTGACTGTGTGTGTACGTGACTGTGTGTACGTGTGTGTGTGTACGTGTGTGTGTACGTGACTGTGTGTACGTGACTGTGTGTATGTGACTGTGTGTGTACGTGACTGTGTGTGTACGTGTGTGTGTACGTGACTGTGTGTACGTGACTGTGTGCGTACGTGACTGTGTGTTTGTGACTGTGTGTGTACGTGACTGTGTGCACGTGACTGTATGTACGTGACTGTGTGTGTACGTGACTGTGTGTACGTGACTGTGTGTGTACGTGTGTGTGTACGTGACTGTGTGTACGTGTGTGTACGTGTGTGTACGTGTGTGTACGTGTGTGTGTGTACGTGTGTGTGTTTACGTAACTGTACGTAACTGTGTGTACGTGTGTGTGTACGTGACTGTGTACGTGTGTGTGTACGTGACTGTGTGTACGTGTGTGTACGTGTGTGTGTGTACGTGACTGTGTGTATGTGTGTGTACGTGACTGTGTACGTGTGTGTACGTGTGTGTGTGTACGTGACTGTGTGTATGTGTGTGTGTACGTGACTGTGTACGTGTGTGTACGTGTGTGTGTGTACGTGACTGTGTGTACGTGTGTGTATGTAAATGTGTGTGTACGTGACTGTGTGTGTACGTGATTGTGTGTGTACGTGTGTGTACGTGTGTGTGTACGTGACTGTGTGTGTACGTGACTGTGTGTGTGCGTGACTGTGTGTGTACGTGACTGTGTGTGTACGTGACTGTGTGTGTACGTGTGTGTATGTGACTGTGTGTGTACGTGTGTGTACGTGTGTGTGTACGTGTGTGTACGTGTGTGTGTGTACGTGTGTTTGTATACGTGTGTGTGTACGTGTGTTTACGTATTTGTGTGTACGTGACTGTGTGTACGTGTGTGTAAGAATGAATGTGACACTAAACAGTTTGAAATATGGCAAATAGCAGACAGACCGACGGCACATCTTCCCAGACACCGTAGCAATAAATTCAAACATTGGGGTCAGTACAGCGTGAGTTTATCCCAAACCAGAAGTTTCTAAGAGCCTCAGCGAATTCTTTTTCCCTGTTCTATTTCTGCTCTTCAAATTTTGGGGCCCTTTATAAAATAACGACGGGGTCCAAAGCAGCTCTACGTCTGATGTTCCCCGTAAGGTGACTCTGATAAAGGTCAGATGAGAGAAAAGCTCCTGTCATCCTAACAATGTACTGAGCAGTCCGCTTCCGGTCGGCTGCACGTCTTGCCCTCCAGCAAGGAAGACCAGTTTGCTCCCCTCCTTCCAGTTCCCCTGAGGCTATCGTCTGACCATTGGCTGTTCTCGCGGAAAAGTGAAAGGCAAGGGCGGGCCCCGAGTTTTCCTTTTGAGTTTTGATTTTTGCATTCCGGACTCGTTTTCCTGCATTCAACGCAACCACCTGTGGGATCCCTCTGGCCAGGGGCAGGAGCCCCAAGCTCCTTCTTCAGTTGTTTTCTCCAAGAAGGGTTACGCAGACGATAGGGGCATGGTTTGTGCAGGTAAAGTTATTTTCGGCACTTACTGTTTTCAAAAGTGAGGTTCGGTCATGTTTAACTGTGAACCCCGACGTCTGCCTAGCATCTACCTCGGGAGGGGCTGGTAAAAGCATGCCTCCCGGTAAGTAGTGTCATTTTGTTTCTTTATACGAGTCAAAGACATGTATTTGGTTATTCTGTTGCTTCATGTATTAATTATATTTCTTTTATACGCACGGTAAATGTAATGTTGAGTCGACTGATGTATTAGGTCCTAAATGTGTTTGCTGATCGGCTGTGGATTTGAAATGATTGTAATGTTAGATTACATGAGCCGAAGTAGTACTGTTTGTTGTACTGTTTCTCTGGTCGGCTGTTTGCTTGTGCTTATTGTGAATTTACGTTGAGCCGACAGATGTATGTTTATATTGGGAAAATTGTCGACTGCGTGCATGTGGGAAGTCTGAAGCAACCATTTTCATTGCATTCGTTATTGTTCTATTATTATCCTATGTTGAATTTGTTAATATAATTATTTGTTGTTTTATTTGGCATTGTATCTTGCTTGTGTTACTTATCCTGCCACAAGACACTAGTATCCGAAGTTCGGCTGCTCAAACGATCGAGGACGGAGTATGTGCCAGTCCTCGGATAACAAGTTACAATTCCCCTGTGGGATAAGTACCTGAGGGATCAGTACATTATTTATCGCTTGTTCTATGTACGTATTCTCTTTGTAATATCTGAATAAATGGTCTAGTACATGTAAGCCCAATCCGAGGCACATTCGTCCATGATGCTATCTAAGAGTAGTCTGGTAGGCTTACGCAATCCTACTTCAGCAGAATCGTGGTCAAGGCAATATATCAAGCGATGAAATAATCACGTACATTTTTCAGATGAATTTTCTATACGTCTTATTTTCTAAGGAAGTTCGATGTTATCTGTACATAAAAGTTTGGCTTCCTATCTCTTTAATTTCAAAGGCCTAGCATATCAACAAAGTAAATTCGCTGTAACATAGGCTAGACTTACCTGCGCTACAAAATGGAAAAATCAGTAACCAAGAGCAGTTTAATCTTTAAAAACATTTCAAGAAATAAGTGCCAATAAATTTTGAAGGAATTTTAAATGACGTCATAGGAAGTACACAATTGTCTACCTACATGTTTTACTATCAGAAACTACAATATTATTGTAATTTATATGTTGTAATATTTGAGGGATTTCTCAAACAAAAACATTTTCTACCTTGAGTTTTAAGGTTATGTAGAAGAATTACAGATGACGATCATCTTCGATGGAAATACGTAGTGTTAGAAAATAACAGTAAAAATGTTGTATTAGAGGAAATAATCTGTATCTATGTGCATGACGATTATACAAAATGGGACCGATTACATTACATTGATTCCAGTATATGGGTTTCAATAATAATAACAATAATAATAATAATAATACAAATTTCGTTTATCGTTAATTTTATAAACTATGACGGTTTAATATCAATTAACATCCATTGTGTAGTATGTTTTATGTTTAGAAATTTAGTATTGGAAATATTTTACAACATGGATTTTTTACTAGTGTTCTGAGATAATAAATTCCCGACGACTGGTAGTTCATAGGGCAGGCATGAGGTTGTTTGCTGACCTTCCTGCGAAAAGTTGGAGTCTTGGCGGAAGACGCTTTTGTTGCTCATCGAGTAATTGTTAACACTCAGTATCTGACAGTGTATTAGTTTATAATACGTATTTTATTCTTAAACTCTGTAAAAAAAAGTTTACTGACCAGCCTATTTAAACTCAAATTTGACTGGTGCACCCCTTAAGTTTCTGACGTAAATTGGTTTCAAAGTTTCTGGATTATTAAATCTTATACGATAACTAGTTTGCTGAAGCAACCTAGGAATTTGGTTCAGGAAGCTGATTTGTTTTAAGACATGTAGTCATAGTTTCTGCTGTGACATTTGTTTAACAACTCACAAAGTGATCTTGATTCTGTTGAAAATTCAACGTCTTTTATGGGGCGAAGGAGTCGGGTCCATTGCTAAAATTCGATAAATTTTCCTAAAACCTCACGGGCCGTCGTATTCACATATAAAATTTATTTGTTATTCGTTTTAAGCAAAAGGAGTTGTGTGACAGCAAAAATTTTTAAGAAATCAGTGGGCCCCGAAATGATATGTAGAAAGAATGATGTGCACGGATCCCAAAGGCGTAGTTTGTTCCTTGCAGTTATAAACTTATTGCTTTAAAATACGTTGCCAAAAAGCGTGATTAAATGCTTAAAATTTTCAAAAGCATTTCAAAACAGTGATTTTCTGAGAAGAGTGGAATATCAGAAATTAACGAGAGAGCTAATGATGCCATTAGACGAGGATTTTCCACAGGCATAGTTTTTTTCTCGTAGTATTGGCATGTTAGCTGTCACAACTGTGAAATCTGGGAAAACGAACAGCCACATCACCTGCGGAATGTGTGTGTGACACCCAGAAACTGAAGGTGTAATGTGAACTGCTCTGTGAGCGTGTGCTGGTTGTTACCTTTCCTTCCTGCACATGTCGCCATTCAAAGGAATACCTTTTACAACTCAAAACATTAACGTTCATCTAAATTATATGAAAGGCAGTTAGTGCCTCAGAGAAAATATATTTCATGTCCATTATAAAAACCGGTCACTCAATGTTGTTTAAGGAATACATTTGGTAACACGAAAACATAGTGCGTAAGAAAATCTAAACTTCCCTAATGTTGCAACAGCCGGTTCATGTAGATACCATTGGGCTTTATGTGGTTAATACGCTTTCTATTACAGGACTACTGAGAGGATATCGTGATCTTCCTCAGGATCTACCGGCTGATGGTGAGAATGTGTATCAAATCAACATAAGGTCACTTATTTTCACATCATACGCTTGACATCCTACCTGAGGAAATATTAGTTTCGAGAACCCTGCTCCATGGAATTAGTTAGTTAGTCAATTGGTTAGTTAGTTATAGTTATAGAGTCAGTAAATCAGTCAGTCATTCAGCCAGTCAGTCACTCAGTTAGCCAGTCAGATAGCTGACTAGACAATTTAAAATTCGACGCCTAGTGTTTACAGAATCTGACAAATTACAATAAACAAAAAATGAATAATAATCACCATTTAGAGATAGATACTATAAAATTTAGGATAATGTTCTAGGATTTCCAGGCTTACGAGCTAACTACTGAAGAGTGTGTACACAATAATTAACACGTGCAGCATCTACAAGCCCTCCTCCCCTCATGTTTCTCACAGGCAGTGCCTCTGACGTCAACAGATTCAATTTCCGCTTACCACAAAAGTGCTACGTTAAAAAAATGTGTAGCATAATGTGGCCGATGTTTGCAGGTCAGACCACAGGATATCGAGTGCCGAGGCACTAGTCTGCCTAGAGAGCTCTTCTGTTGCTAGATAGCACAGTGGGTTGAGTTCTTGTTTTTATTTTTACAAGCTCGTTCTCAAGCGAAGTTTTTAGACTCTTCTCTCCGTAACTCACAACAGCTCTGCTGTCCACAGAACACACAAATTTCCACAGACTCAAAGGACCTGCAACCTGCTCTCTATTAAGGATCTCTACACATTCCCTTGATACACATACTTCTAATTATCTCTGCCATGCAGGACATTTCTTCCGTAATTTGTTTATATTTTGCAGGTGAAGAAATTTCCTGCTTTTAAGTAGTTCGATCGATAACCAGAACTACTAAATTTCCGTCATTGGTCCTTATTGTATGCTATTGAATTCAGTCGACACCTGACCATCAATATGCATTAGGATGTACAGAATCCCACTGGCCCTGTGCTTTATAATATCGTGTTCTTTGCAGCAATATATTTTCTCGTATTGTATTCCTACATGACCTTTCCATTTTTCCGGATTGACTAACCCTTTAGAGCAGTTCTCTCGTATACTCGTAAAATATAAGTCAACAAGATGCACTGTTTCTCAACTTGATCTTGGTATACAACTCTACATGTTTCGGACATCATCTGGAGTCTTGATACTGTATTCACAGCAACTGGTATTTTTTTTAATATTAATTTATTTAACAGCATGCCCCATTACACAGTAATATTACATGCTTTACATAACGTAAGTTTTAGTTAGCTCTCATTTCATATCTATAAATTCTATAGACTTAACAAATTTTGCAAAACAGTTTACATAATTTTTTATAAGTGTTTCATTCTTTGCAGGCCAATTGCCGCCAGTGCTTTTTATTTGTTGTATCATCTCATTCCTTTGGTTACTTAACTTTTTACGCTTAAATATTAAATGGTCTACAGTTTGTTCTTCTTCTTCACACGGACACATTGGATTATCTATTAGTCCAAATCTGTATAAGTATGAAATTGTTTTCCCATGCCCTGTTATTATTGTTGTTAACTCTGGGAATACTGGAATTTTTTGTAGTAGCCTCTTCCTCACTGATGGGAAAAAAGCTTTCGTAACTGCCCCCTTTCCCGTATCCATCCACTGCTGTTCCCACATATGAAGTCCCTTGTCTTTTTCTCTTGTTACAATCACGTCTGTTGGTATCTTGTCGTAGACGACTGGTCCCTCTTCTACAGCAGCTTCTTTTGCCAGTCTATCCACCAACTCTTTCCTCTCTATCCCCGCGTGTCCTTTAACCCATCCAAAGTACACAATCCACTTTGAATGTGCCAGTGCAATAAGTTTGTTTCTAATGAGTTCTATCAGGCGACTACGTTTAAATTTGTTTTGCAATAAATCCAAAGTTATCTTACTGTCAGTGTATATTGCAACCCTTTTTTCATTGTCTTTTCCATCCTGTAGTTCTTCTAATTTTTCTAAAACTTTTAAAATTGCAATTTGCTCTGCCTGATTATTGGAGCAGTGTCCATGCAGTTTAAACTTCAGTTGATGTACCAGCTTTCCATTCACAAATATAATAACAGCTGCCCCCACGTTGTCTCCAACTGGTATATGTCATACAGGTAATGCTGACCGTCTGTTAGCAGACAGTCAACATAAATAGTATGACACATACCTATTGCTGTGAATACAGTATCAAGACTCCTAATGATGTCCGAAACATGTAGAGTTGTTTACCAAGATAAAGTTGAGAAATAGTGCATCTTGTTGGCTTCTACGAGTATTATACGAATGTATCACGATGCACGGTCCTGAGAATGTCAAAAGCAGTTCTCTCGTTGAAATGCTTAATAAACTTCAAAAGTGTAGCGTTCAGTGCTACTGTTTTATAGGTTGTGGTGCAGTGCATTCTGGCAGAAAATTAAATACGTTTCTAATGAATATATTGCCTCCATTTTCAGGGTAGAAGAATAAATGAAGGAGGAAACGTTGGCTTTTCTACTTGCTTTACTCTTTCTTTCAAATCAGTGTTTAGACGCATTCTCGAAATTGCAAAAAGCGACAATCAGCTTCGTCATGTCCGTACGTCCGTCTGTCCACATGGAAAAACGCGGCTCCCACTAGACATATTTTCATGGAGTTTGATATTTGTGTATTTTTCGAAAATTTGCCGAGAGAACTCAAGCTTTATTCAGGCGCAGAAGAATAACCGGTACTTTACGTGAAGACGAATGTACATTTTTGATCACTTTCCACTCATTTCTTCTTAGTATGAGAAACGTTTCAGACGAACGTTGTAGGGGAAATCAAAACACATTTCAGTAACGTTTTTCGTGTATTGTGCCATTTATGAGAAAATGTGGAAAAACCTTCTAGAGCCGGACAGGTCACTGTTGAAAATATGGCGCATGCGAATTTCACGCTGTGTACCAAAGGGTACAAACACACTCTCACAACAGATATTCCAATACAAAACAGTTGCACAAACGCACCTCAATGCTATGTTACATGTACATTACATATCTTGTTAAAATTTTGTTTGAAAGTAATGGTTCGTAATATTCCGGCCGTCTAGCCATTAGATACAGCGCTGTTAAAAATGTTCCCTTCTTTACCTGTGCATTTTTTGAGTATCTTCGAGGGAGTTATTTTAACCTTGGCAGAGAAAATATTTTATTGAAGAATAAAAGACCAACTTGATGTCACTTGTTATTTTTTTCACTTCTTATGTGCTCAACGTGTTTCGGAAATTAATATATCCATCATTAGGAGCTTGCGACTATTCTGTTGAATTACCACATTGGTCTATTGTTCTTGGTTCGATGTTTGTTGGAGTTTCGGTGTGGTTGGGTTGGAGTGGTATCCGTGTTGAAGGCTGAAGCAGCCTCCAACACGGATACCACTCCAACCCAACCACACCAAAACTCCAACACACATCGAACCAAGAGCAATACGACCAATGTGGTAATTCAACAGAATAGTCGCAAGCTCCTAATGATGGATATATTAATGTCCGAAACATGTTGAGCACATAGGAAGTGAAATAAAATACCAATTGACACCAAGTTGGTCTTTTATTCTTCAACTATCACAATGATGCTCGGTCCAATAAACATAAAAAAAAACATTTTATATTTGTCAGGGTAGTTCCGATGGTAAGAAGGTACTATTAAAGTACCATGATAAAAGCCAGGCGAACTGAGAAGCAAACGACGCAAGAAACGCTTCGTGGGTTGTGAAAGATCAGTGACAGAGTGAGTGGTAGATCTGAGGTCTACAAACGCACTTATGACACATTTGTTACACACTACAAGAGTCGCGGTACACAGAAAGTACATTATAAGCCAGGAAACATTAAACTTCAATATCCGCAACTTTTTTATGTATATTCCTCTTACCTTTTACAGTAATAAAATAATGCAGTAACTGCCAACTATGTTTATTGCAATCTGAAATTTTGTATATAATAAATATTCGGTAAAGCACTTTGTTATGCAGATAGTTGAGAGCATAATGTATGTTCCATAAATATGGAATGTACTGTACTGATCGATGAAATAACAAGTAGGTCTGTGTCATATTGCGGAACTAAAGTTATGGAGGGAATCACTTTAATTGGCACACCAACTAATGCACTTACATAAAATTTCACATTAATACACTTAAAATCGCTCCAACATATTTCGATCCTAAAATCATCCTCAGGGAGCTACGTTGTTCCTTGCTAAAGTCATGTTAAAACATAGCTCCCTGAGGATGATCTAAGGATCGAAACATGTTGGGGCGATTTTAAGTGTTTTAATATGAAACTGTATATAAGTGCATTTGTTGGTGTGATAATTAAAGCGATTCTACAAAATGCACGGTGCAACAATACAGGTAAGCAAGGAATATTTTTCTATTTTTATTTAGCGAATGTCAGGACAGTATTCTAAAAATCTGAGTAACTACAAACACACTGAGGAATGCCAAGTCAACAAAGCGGGATGTAACTAGGAAACCATTCAGAGGTTTCTAGCCTTGAGGAAACAACAAATGGGAAAACGGGTTGACGTCAATTTTGAGTACAAAAACCCCAGGCTAGTTTATTCTTTATTGAGAGACTTTAGAATCATTGGGGACTCCTTCCGAGGCATTGTAAAATTGTGTGAGAAATATATAAAAAAAAAAGTTTTAAATATTAATTTGGGTTGATAAAGTCAGTTTGGACAAAGTGAATCATACGGTTAAGGCTTTAAGTAAGACGAGGAGCATAGAAACAATACAAGCTGCAAAGCTCATGTTTGGAGAGCACTTGGCAGAATTCCGTATAGATGGAGAAGTAACATAAACGGATCTTCGGAGAATAATATGAGATATGGCGGATTAAACTTCCCAGAAGAGGGTCTAATAACAGTCTCTTCTTAGCATGGAACTAAGTTTCGACATGACATAATAAGTAACTACAATGAAAGCTATTCAACAAAGACCCTGCGCCGTGTTACAAGTCAGTCTTAATGAGTTTTTTTTATTGCAGATTAGCATGAACAATATTCGCAATAATGACTCTAAATCGTGCCTAGCAGAATGTTTTGCTTTCCAGAAGGTGCAATACTTTAAGGTTGAACCCAAACCGTCTGAAGACACCTCACTGAACATCTAATTTGTGCCCCTGAATTGTCAAAACACTGTCTTACGGTGGGGTCTTTGAAGGAGCGCCATTCGAGTGGAACCGACTCAGCTGTTATTGTCTCAGCCGTCGGTTTGACTGACGCTCTGATCTCATCACGGCTTCTCATAAAAGGATATTTTGAATTGCAGATTAACCGACTGAGTAAAGGGTGGTTTATATTATGTTTAAAGTTAAAGATGAACGACTCACTATTCTACCTCCGCAAAATGGAGAAATTTGATTTCATTTACAGCCACTGTATCAACCCTCTTTCCCTAAATTATGGCATTTAACTAATTTTGAACTGTCTTGTCTATATCTTTAAACAATATGGTAATTTTAACTCCTAGGAGGGAAGTGTTGAGACCTTATGTTTGTTACTTTAAAGCAAATAGATTTAAATCAGAATGTTAAGGAGAGTGATATCGCATGGTACATACCACAAGTGTGAACAGACTCTAGAGCTACGTCGTTACATCCACACTGTGGAAGGAATCAAACTACCGAATGTTGTAATGGCTCCTCCATTCTGTGCTTAGCAGAAATTGAACAAATTGTAACGTCTTCAGAGTAACTCTACTTAGAGTGCAACTCAACATCAATTATTCCGTGATTTTTATGACATTTCGATAGAGCATTTTCTCCTTTCTTTCATTTTAAATCAAGATTTCTTAGTTAACGTTTTTGGGAGAATATTTGCTAGAAGTGTGTAGCTTCTGATACACATGTTGTGTTAATGGCGAATTCTCAGTTACATTTTAATGTGTTTCTTCTTCCGTGCATTAATCAGATCCAAAAATATAAATAACCAACACATGCACTTCAACGTTTATTGTGAATTTCATTCACAATGTTCTCATCAACGTGTTTCGGCCGGTATTCCGGTCATCTTCAGGGTGATATTATTATTATTATTATTATTACAAAATACAATACATACAAATGTTAACTATGTCACCGTCATTCCATAAAAATTAAAATAATAATTTCGGTTAAAATTATGTGAGTAATATTGTAGGTAAAAACGGATATTATTAAACTCTTGGGAGTTACAATGGTTTGGCCTGTTCGGAGTGGTGCCTGATGTAGTAATGTAGGTGATGTGTTGACGGTGTGATACACTAGTTGGAACTCAGTTCCAACTAGTGTACCAATAAATTTGTTGTTTATTTATATATTTTGGAACTAAGTTACGTGTTTGTGTTTATATTCCTTCCCAAAAGGGGTTTTGCCTCGTCTTCTCTGCAAGCTTACGTCACCTTTTGTCTTGGGAAGCAATTGTAAAAGAAAGGTAAACTGTTGTTTGTCTCACGAATACATGAACAGATATCACGCTGGTATAGCAATAAGGGTTATGGTCATTAAACATATCCTGATGTTCACAAACACCAGTAAATCTTAATATATTTAAGAAACTGCTAAAAATGTCTACTGTGAATCACCGTGCCTCTGACATTGACAGATAACTGAGAGCAAAGTTTTAAAGCGATAAATAGTTCTACTATAGGTAAGTTCTGTATAAAAAATGCAGGAAATAGTAGCATAGGTTATATATATATATATATGATGTATGTATGTATATATGAACTGTGAGCGTCTACAAGCAGCCTATAAATTATACAAAATACAATAATATACACGTACATAAGCGATATGGGTATATTTAGCAAACCGCCAAACCCACATGTGTATTCGGATGATGTCTCCTATCTATTTGCTCTTCGTCTTCACCGTGGATGATGAGGAAGTAAGGAACCCTTTAATAATAATAATAATAATAATAATAATAATAATAATAAACACCAACGCTCGCCCGTCAAACAGAATTATTTATTTAACAGTCTGAAAATCAGCAACATGCAGTTGATTTACAGACTTTTAATATATATTTGTGTTTGACGGGCGAGTGATTGGTTTTATTATTACTGTGACATAACAGCCTGAATGACCTCGAAGTGAGGGTTTTGTCAAAATATTTGGAATTCCTTTTGTGGAAGCGCGTGTGAGCTTGAAATTAAGCCATCAAGTGCGAGAATTGTTCATTTGGAACTTCAGTGAACATGAATTTAGTTTGCATTTTTCGCTGCTTCGTCGAAGATCCTTGTGTCTAGATCCAGCAGCTTATCAATAGTAAGGACCAATGGGGAATAACCTACTGCTACTGTCGTAACAAGGGAGCCCGTAAGAACGTCAACTTGTACGAGCCATGGTTTGTTGTCGTCTTCGCCTCTGTGTATAATAGTCATTAAATTATGTACTAAGATAATGGTTGCTAAATAACTGGTTTGGAGTTAATGTAACTTGTATCTCGGAATAATGAAGGCACGAACCTAAAACACATAACCGGAACTTATTCTCTGTATCTTGCTAACGTAACTGGAGTGTCTTACAGCCAATTGCACCTATCGGCAGGCTATTATATGGTGGCCCTGTCATACTTATGTCTGTCGCAAGTAGAGTAGCTTCGTAACCTAGAACTTGTTGCGACGTCACTCACAAACCATCTCTCGTAACCATAGCAAAACTTGGAAAAATGGCAAACGAATTTTGACTCATTTACACTAGTTGCATTATGTAAGTTGGATAGACGGGGTGTCATTCAATCGTGGTATTTGTATAATCATCATAAGTCTTGGTTGTTTATCAGTGATAAGTCATACGGCGTCATCTATAGTGACGACTATGGAGTAATGAATTTGAAGTGATGGAAAATTAGGCACTCATCATAAGGTTCGTCATCCCCGTTGTGTTAATTTCACCTCTTACCTCCCCACTGTATACAACCCACATAAATCGAGTATAGTTGCTTACTAAGTTTGTTCATTTCTCAACCTGAAGATGGCCAATGTAAATTGCCGAAACAAGTAGTTGTTCTTTATGTAATAAACTCTATACATACTTGAGTAAAGAGCGACCAACTTGATGCCACTTGTTTTATTATTACTTTACTCAGTGCTCAACATATTTCGGATGTTAATACATCCATCCTCAGGAGCCTGCGACTAATTCGTTGAGTTACTTCATGGGTTGCATTGATCTGGTTCGATGTGTGTTGGTGTTACGTTGCAGTGTGGCTATGGTGGTGTGGTATCCGTATGCAGGCTGAAGCAGGCTCCTGAGGATGGATGTATTAACATTCGAAACATGTTGAGCACTGAATAAAGTAATAATAAAACAAGTGGCATCAAGTTGGTCTCTCTTTACTCAACTATCAAGATGATGCACGGTCCAATATACATAAGATTCTATACATATCTCTACCATCATATAGTTGTGTTTTACAAATACATACACTCCAATCTAATTTAGGCACACATGTGTGTTTTACTGCACCCTTCCAGATTTAGCCTGGAGCGAACTGCGAGTCCTGCGCAAAACTTCGACATCCAGACCCTAATTCGAATAGGAAGCAGTTTTTCGGACAGTACAGATGAGACGTTCATCGGAAAGAATTTACAATTTAGCATAAAGTTTTTAATGATGCGTTTGACACTTAACTCTTCCTCACGCGATGTGTACTGCGCAGTAGCAGTTCGCTTTTCTCAATGCATGATGCAGCGCCAAACTAATGAAGGGACGGACAACAAAGGAACAACGTCCTTGGTGCCAAAACAAGCGTCGAAATTGCCTGTCACACATGTAAGCTACATGACACATTATGTAAGCCCATTTTATTTACGTAACAACACAACAGCGCCCATTGTTTCCTACACACACGTGTGCCGTACCCTATTGGGGGAAATGTACAAATGAAAAGGCTGCTTGTGTAAACAACCAGCTTTTTGTACCTGCAGGCCAGCGAAGGTACAGGAATGAGACATGCACCTGTTTCGTAACCACGGTGGTTCCAGTGAAAGTTTTTTGGTCATCGACGGAGATTTTAAGCAGTATTGCTAATGACTGGCGTAATCGAAGCACAGTGCAAATACTGCCTTAGCCGTGGCAAGGAAATCTTTCTTATTCACTACGATGACCTATCTTCCGCTTGTCATGTCGGATGGAAATTAAATAATGCGTTTATTAGTACAGTCATACTTAATTTCTAATAACATATTTATTATTAATCTAAGATAAGGAAATAAAATGAGTAACTCAAGAGATGTATGATCTTCCGATAGTCAATTTACTTTCACCGAATCATGAAGACTTGATATGCAATAGGGATGTTATACTCAGAATTGAACAAAAAAAAAAACTTTCCAAAATAACAGAGCTCAATTTGTCAAGTATGAAAACAGGTGGTATGAACGTGTACTGTATTATTCGCAGCTCTTGGGTAGACTAAAATGTGAAACCTAAAAAAAAAATAAGAAAAATAAAGAGAGAAATAAATGAGTGAAGAGAAAACCAACTTGATGCCACTTATTTTATTATTTATTCAATACTCATTCAATGCTTCAGACTGCATAAAGACACCACACCGCCATAGCCACACTGAAACGGAACGCCAACACACACCAA
>Ga0123355_10007142_pt1 | contig 16672 bp, 10 predicted proteins | sample TergutEmb28metaG_3_FD_89872 | JGI IMG/M metagenome (GOLD analysis project Ga0123355, IMG submission 89872) | Embiratermes neotenicus P1 segment gut microbial communities from Petit-Saut dam, French Guiana - Emb289 P1 | ecosystem: Host-associated > Arthropoda: Insects > Digestive system > Gut ...
CGCTTGTGAGTGCGGTAATGAACCTTCGGGTTCCGTGAAATGCGGGGAATTTCCTGACTAGCTGCAGACCAGTTAGCTTCTCAAGAAGGACTCTGCTCCATGGAGTAAGTAAGTAAGTATAGATTTAGTATTGAGTTCTGCTTGGTTTGTTAGTAAAGTGATTTATTTAGTCAAACACAACATCAATATATAGTCAATAATACATAGTTTGGCTGGGGGACCGCGGTGGCACAGTGCTGTGCTACAAATCGGATGGTCGATGGTTCGATCCCAGCTGGTGTCATTGGAATTTTTCATTGATATAAAATCCTTCCGATCGCACTATAGCCCTGGGTTAACGGAAATGAGTACCAGGAGCATTTCCTGGGGGTAGAGGCGGCCGGTGCGTAAGGCTGACAACCTTACCACCTTCCTGTGCCGTTGTCATGAAATCTGGGAACCTTAACTTCTTGGAACCCTCTGGGCCACTCCAGGCCCAGAGAGTTGTAACCAAACACAGTTTGGTTACATTTTTCCTTTCTAGCGAACCATCTTCAGGCCAGTCCTTAATATAAGGACATGTTGCATTTAGTGAGTGCGTACATTATGAGATCCCATATTGTTTTTAATTCCAAGTTTAAAATCTATTGACTGAATGTATTTTTTAAAAGCATACGTAAGAACTGCTTTTAGTGCATAGGTACTTCCATAATACAATTTATGCCAACTTATATACATTGCGAGCTAATCTAGAACGCATGTCAAATGGATGATCAAATGAGGTTTATTATTATGGAAGTACTTACCCACTGATAGGAGTTCTTACACATGTTTTAAAAAATACATTCAATTAGTAGATTTTAAAATTGGAATTAAAAACTGGGGTTTAAACAATATAGGATCCCATAATATTCGCACTCACTAAATGCACCACGTCCATGTATTAAGTGTTGACCTGAAGAAGGTTCGCTAGAATCGAAAAATGTAGCCAAACTATGTATTATTCACTATATTGATGTTGTGTTTCACTGGATAAATAACACAACATAAATAACATAACTGTATAACACAACTGGATGGCTGCTATTAAACTTTGGTTTGCTTGGGTACATGACAATTTAAAGGATTAAGAAAAGAAACCGAAAGAAAGTGTGTGAGCCCATTGTGTAGAAACGAATAAGTTTCGATGCTTTCAGTACAGAGTGGTTATTTTGTATGTAAGCCCCTATAAATTTAACTGAATTATGTTGAAGAATAAAAGTGCTGTCCGACGTGTCTTGGTTGTCGGCGGATAGCAGAGAAACTCAGGCGGTAAATAGCTTTTCTGGTAAACTTCGTATGTCTCTCAGACACCTGTGCGTCTGGAGCAGATCTACAAACTTGCTGAACTGTTATTTAACACAATCAATATGCCTGTTCTTCGGCCGGTATGTAATTGCTTTTCTAATTTATATCACTATTACACCGGACTTTCCTCTTGGTCTACTTTTGCCAGACTGTTGGGCTCCACTGTCTTCCCGGTTTGTACACCGTACCTTATGAACCAGGGCAGAATTTATGATAATCTCCAGGCTCGTCGGTTGGAGACTATTCTTCAAAAGCGGCGAGAATGACTGCTACAGTTTGGTGATAGTATCTGTGACGTCAGTTACGTAGACACGGGCTTATTAAATATAACGATGGAGATATAAAATGTGTTCGTGCGTAAAGCGAATTATGATAACACTGAAAATTGTTGACCTTTGAGTTTAACGCTTCACTATACAATCACAGATCTCTTCAACGGTTGGATTTCTAATTATTATTTTATCACATACCAAAAGGAACTGCCAATTAAAAACTTAAGGCATAAAGAACACCATGGAAAAGGGAAGTTATGGCAAAAAAAAACCTGAAAGGAAACTAGAGGTGAACAACCCCAAAGACGATTTGCGGCGAAAAGCCCCTCACCTAGGTGTGTAAAGACTTATGGGTATTGTGGCTTCTGCTCTTAAAAATTCTAGCCTCTTCCTCGTGACTTGTTAGTTTTCACATTTGACCTTAAGCCATACGTATAACCGCCGAAACTATCACATGATCAAGGTTTTTCTTTGGCTAAAGTAGTGATACTATTTGACTTTTACTTTGGGAAACAAATTCTCTAGAATACCAGTGACGTCACGCATACACTTAGCAAAGAAAGTGACGTCAACTTTCTGCTGTAGTTCAGGACACTAAGGACGAGAAATAATATTCAATATATGGCTTAACAAACATGTACTGAAGAACACGTGTGCCATTCTGTTGCTTCCACGTGGTGGCATCCAGTGCTAAAATACTTACATTTTAATATTAGGATTGCCAATAGGAACTACACGTTATAGGATACATAATAGTTACAATTTCAAACAAAGAATAGTATTGAAACGTTCAAAAAATAAATTATATTCATGAAATATAAAAAATAAAGAGAGAATGGGGGTTAAAATCATAAACAAAACTTCTACTACAACACTTGCACATTCTTTGAGGGTTGTTTGACTGTGCATCTTCCTCATGAAATAAAGTTAAATGCCATCTTGATGCAACTAGGTAATTTTATTGATATATTCTTAGCTCGACATGTTTCGGGTAAATACGCACATCATCAGGAGCATTAGATGTCGAGTTGCAGCATATGGTTTTCTGCACCGAGTTTTTAGAAGGGTGCAGAAAACCATATGCTGCAACTCAACATCTAATGCTCCTGATGATGGGCGTATGTACCCGAAACATGTCGAGCTAAGAATCCATCAATAAAATTACCTAGTTGCATCAAGTTGGCATTTCACTTTATCTCACTTGCACATTCCTTTAACAGCCGTACCTACCGCACACATCGAGCGGAGCAACTGTCCTGTCTCTGTTCCTTTCATCGTAAGTCCACAGTAGGAAACATAAAATAAAAACGGTTAAATTTTAAAACCAAACGACATGAACACAGTAACACAATTACACCAAAATTATTCGTTTATTGACTTACCCCCAAAGTTAGAAAAGGCGCATGCCAAGAAGACAAAGATTCAACTCTAAAATTGTAATAAAACACATAAATTGTTAAGCCTGTCAAAATGATGAGGCTTAGACAAGTCGTCGTTAGCCTGTACACCTTCAACGTAATGCGCCTAGATACACCGTCCGAAGTCATATCATCTGAGCGAATTGTTTAACGAGCAGCACAATAATCGCTATTAGGCCGACAGAACCAACTGATTTCCGTATATATAGCCTTGCGTTTCAAGATAACAACAGATTACTGTACGTCTCTGCACTTTACCCATATACAGGAACAGGGGTAAACCAAAAGTCCTGGTTAAGACATATGCCACTATTAGAAATTTTAAGATCGTCTGGGATGCGACGTCGTGTAATTTTGGGTAGAAAATAAAGCTTCGGGGGAAAATGTTGCCTCCATCCACAACGAGAAGACGAATATAGGATCCGGGTTTATGTTTCCTACTAATCTGACACATGGGATCCAAAGTTTTAGAGGAAATTAGTGACTGTATCTTGAAGGTAATTTATCATATTTAGCTTAACACAACGAACAAACCAAAAATCTCTAAATAGCTGTGCATTACATTTTATAATGTCCAAGTTTGCTAAACTTTTTAGATATATTCCAACTTCCACTGAAACTGGGAAAAATATAACGGAACTTTAAAGTGCATGTGTTTCTGTAGGCTTCCCGAAGAGAAGTAGCAAAATATTCAAGGAGTAACAAGCAAAGATTCAAAACAATTTGTACGCAGAATTGGAATCTTTATAACAAGATCATTTTCGTCCTAAGTCTTATGGTTGTTGTGACACTTATACAAAACCTACTTAAAATAAATTACCTCACGTCTCGAGGGTACATTAGCTATTTTACTGCGCACAGAAGGGCCTATTTGGATGTGAAACTTGGGTAGTTAATAAGAGTGACGAAAACGAGATTCGTGTACTTGAAATAAAAGTTCTGGGGACTATATACGGCCCGACAAAAGTAAATGGAGAATGGCGAATTAGGTACAATCACAAATTTACCGATTACATGATTCTCCCGAAATCATTCAGGAAATTAAAGCTGCAAGGGTTAGGTGGCTGGGACACCTATTTAGAGCAGATGAACTCTAAACTTACAGTAAGTAACATGTACAAATCCAGTTGGTACAAAGACGGTATTACGAACCCCTGCGATTTGGATGGATGGTTTTGAAGAAGACCTTAAAAGAAGTGGAGTTGACAAATAGAAAACAAGGCAGCTAACAGAATGCAGTGGAGAAGCGTCGTTGGGGCGTTCAAGGCTGGAACAAGGCTATAGCACCAATATGAACATGATGTGACAGAAGGGCATTATATATATATATATATTTATATACACACACACATATATATATATATATCATTTTTTTTCCGAGCTGCATCTCACACGTGCCTCATCTTGCGTAGGAACTGCCTTCTAGGACAGGTTATTGATGGAAAGACAAATCTAAAAGGAACAATAAGACAAGGAAGAAGACGTAAGCAGCTAATGGGTGATACCAAGGAAAAGGAACACATAATGGGATTTGAAAGTGAAAGCATTACATCCCCCAGTCGGGATAAGCGCTTTGGAAGAGGCTATGGACCTATCGCAAGAGAGACTACGCCACGAATTAGCATATCTATTGTACAATATATTGGGAACTTGGAAGCTCACACGAGGAACGTACGCTGAGTGTGTTTGAGAACAGGGTGTTGAGGAGAATATTTGGGCCTAAGACGGACGGGGTAACAGGAGAGTGGAGGGAACTACATAGTGAGGATCTTAATGATCTATACTCCTCATCCAATATTTTTCGGGTGATTAAGTCGACAAGAATGAGATGGGCTGGGCATGTAGCAAGTATGTGGAACAGGAGAGGCGTATACAGGGTTTTGGTGGGGAAACCTGAGGGAAAGAGACCATTTGGAAGACCTAGGCGTAGATGGCAGGATAATATTAAGATGGATCTTCAGGAAGTGCGATGTGGGAGTATGGACTAGATCGAGCTGGCTCAGAATAGGGACAGGCGCAGGTGGCGGGCACTTGTGAATGCGGTAATGAACCTTCGGGTTCCATAAAATTCGGAGAATTTCTTGACTAGCTGAGAACCGGTTAGTTTCTCAAGAAGGACTCTGCTCCACGGAATAAGTAAGTATTGTATATAGGGAGAGAAACAGAAAGTATGGGTAAGAACATCAAGATTATGACTAGCAAGTCTACAGGACGAAGAAGCGATTATACCAGAATTTTAATCTATGTATATATTGATTAACTGTCTTAAATTTTGTAGTAAAGTAGTGCCTATATCTGTTCTTTACACTGCATTAAGTGGAGAATTGAAGTATACGATAAAGAGTAAGAACACGACATTCATCAGGTTGAATAAACATACGCAAAGAATTTTAACCCTCTAAACCACCGTGTTTACTGTAAGTACCATATGCTCTATTATTGAAAATGTTTAATTTTACCTGCGAAGTGTATTTGCACATTTCAAATTTTTCCGAGAACAAAGTGGGATTTTTCTCTAAATGTATTAAATATTTGTTTTCTTGATGTAGACGTGTGATGTAATAAAGTAAGTTTGTGATTCATATGATTAGTGCAGTGGTCTGCGTATGGCTACTGTGGAGTGCTGAAATATGTTACCAGAGACTCATGTTGTTCGATTTGACTTTAATTGATAACAAAATACGTAACGTTTAGCAATGAAAGTTTATAAAGTAATAACTTCACACCCCTTTCAATACGATCCATTGCAGGAATATCAGAAAGTTGTAGTGTGTGAATTCGCTAATGGCAGGCAATTAAGATTGCCTGCATTGAAGAAAAGCTATAACAATGTCCTTATTTAGTGAAGTTAGGCCACAAAGTAAAAAGTCAATATTTAGAATAGAATGATAAGAAGCTATCGACTTCAAAGTAATCTTTCTGCCAATCTGCTACAAAAGGTCGGCGTTTCAAGTACATCTGCAAAGGTAGGAATAAAGGTGGGAGTAAAAAGTGCGGTGTTGAAATAAGGAAGTTCCCGCTGCACACAGGCATAAACATGCAATACACATAAAGGCGATTTAAGATGGCCAAAAGCTGTACACAGAGTCGTATGCTACGGACATATACCTCGAGTACAAGATTTTAGCTTCTCGGAAGTGACACTATGTGATTTGATAGCTAAATACTAACATCTGGGAAGAGCTGACTGCTTTTATCTTCAGGACAGGAGAACTAAGAGACTTAACCAAGAAATTAGATTTTTATGTAGTAAGAAACAAAAATAATGAACTAAAATTAGTTTTTTAACCATTTCAGTACGAATAATATCAAATATCAATAAAAACGAATTTTCCAAATTTTGCATCATAACAAAAATAAAAAAAGTAATTTTTTGAAAGGTTGTTCGAATTCTTTGAGATTTGACACTTGCACAGGGGTACTGATGAAGTTTCATTCCGTCTGGGATGTTATACTGCATCGACTGGTAAATTGTTACTGTAGGACCTCCATTCTTAGAAGCACTACGATTCTTCGAAATGCTTTTAATTATTTGCCGGTCGATAAGTCTAAAGTTCTCAGAATACTTATGTATTTTTTTTTGTTCCACTGTTCTGAATTAAAAGGTCCAAGTCGATAGAGGTCAAGCCTTAGCACCCTGTCTGTATCCGAATTTTATCCCTCCGTGCGTTTCTTCTGCGATGAGAGAAAATAAAGAGTGCAGTCTATGGAACTTTCTGACAGGCGGAAGGAGCCGAAACAATAAAACACAGAATTAGGACAGACATTGACACTGTAGCACCGGATATGTGCTAATGTTTCATTTCGATGTATGCCCCATTACTTTATCTACACAACTGTATGTGCATGTGTGTATCATCACTTACGTTTTTGTTTCATTCATTTCTGTGTCGTGGTTACGGAATACAATATTTTGAAGCACGTAATGTAATTGTAGGCTATCTGCACGGTTGGATCTTAAAAGCTGGTAAATAAAACGTAGATAGAGAGAGATGAGGCCCTTTTCTAAAAACCTTCATCTTTATGGAGATAAATTGAATAAATTAAAGTCAAACATGTTTAATTTATGGTCAAGATATTAAATTTATGCTTCACTCTGTTCAATTTGAGCTACGCTAAGGCTGTCATTAATGGCAGAGAACATATAGCTCAAAAAGACTACGAAATCTCAATTAGAAATACCCAAATTTGGAATAGTATTAAGAAATTAATGAAAACAAAGGAACGTATTTTCTAAATATCTTATATTAACAGAAAATTTATCATTCCAACAATTTAAAATTACGAGATGTGTATTGCATGTATGAAAGTCTGGAATAAATTGCGGTTATAAAGAATGCAAGGGAGAAATAAGAGACACAAACAATATTTGAAGCGGTAAAGTTGAAGAAAGAGTCCAGTTTGGATAGGAGCAAACGGCAGAGTAAAGGAGCAATAAAATGAAACTCAAGTATCGGGTGCGACAATTTGAACGGGATACGTGTGTTTCACGAAAGGGTCTAATAGCTATTGTGAAAATGTACTTAAGAGTTCCGAGACCATTGGTGGCGGTAAGTTTCTACACTAAGGGATCGGCTGTCTGCTGCTCGTGAAGAACTCTACTCCATGACACTGTTTAGTTTATTTCTGGTTTCCTTCATGACGTTTTCAATTGTTCAATTTGTAAAGGATGCAAATATTGAAAGCTTAATTAAGATTAGTTACAAAAGATATTCAGGCCCGCGGTTGGGACCTCATTGGAGGTACAATCCTAGCACGTGTCTACATAAAATGAGAAAAATCACAAAGACCTGTCAGTTAAGATTATCTGCGTTTCAGAGTGTCAGATATCGTACTACGAAATAATTCCATTTGCATGACAACGCCTCATGTTGACTACATGTGATTACTTCCCAAGCGATGCAGAAAAATTGTCTATCAAGCGTGGAATGTCGTATGCTCGTGCTTAATACTTGGACGGAGCGCATCCTGTTGAGTGCAACGGTAACTAAAGAGGAGGTGTCAGATACAACAGGTGTACTCCTGTATCACAACCATACAGAATTAAATGGTCGACATGTTCGGCTTGTTCACTTCAAGAAATCCTCAATTTCGTCTCATACGATTAGAAACAGTAAATCTGTCATTTTACACTTTGTATATGGGAAACTTAGATCTCAAACGTTTACAGACGCATAATCTTTATGAATGTATGATCAGGTTCGTGATTTTTTGTGTTTTTGTTTCCTTTTTATAATTTTAGTGTACAGGGTTGCCTTGAGTGTAGTATGTTATTTTGTGTGATGTGTGTTATATTGTGTGATTCGTGTTATTGTATTGTACTGTATTGCATTGTCCTGTCTTGCATTGCAGTGCACTGCCACCCTGTATAACCCATGTGCAGGTGGTAATAATAATAATAATAATAATAATCGTCAGTTTCTAGTTTCGTCATGTCCGTCCGGCCGTCTGTCCTTCGCTCCCTCTCTCACACACTCTCTCTCTGCCCCTTTGTCTGTCTGGCCATCTGCTCGCATGTATCAGCACGGCTCCCACTGGAAGGATTACCGTAAAATTTAATATTGGAAACTCTTATGAAACTCTGTCAATGAACTCCAAATTTGTTTAAAATCGGAAAAAAAAAATATCGGGCACTTTATGCGAGCGCCTAAGTAAATTTTATTGTTTCCTGCACTCAGTTTTTTATACAGGGGCATGCAGCTCAAAAATGCACAGAGAACGGACGGTTGCTTTTCCGCTGCAATAATAGTTACGCGAATACACAACACTATTACTTTAAATGTGTGTACATTTCCTATATTATTGAAATTAAGAGTTAATATGGAATAATATAGTTTTTTGTGTTATTTATAAAATATAATTGCATATGAAAACTCATAAGAAAACAGCAATTGTATTAATGTGTAGGTCAACAGCATATTATATTGATTGAGCTATGACTCAAAAAGCCGTCATGTTAAACAAAAATGTTTCGGAACATGGTTTATAACAATTATACCTCATTTTTCAACGAATCATTTCCGAAACAGCATTGTTTCACAAACATGGCCTGGAAAAGTCTGACGCATCGGGCTACAGATCTAACACAGTCCTCATCTCAAAATCAACACTTTGTAACAATTTTTTACACAAATTCACATATACTCCCCAATTTTGTCATCTAGTAATCGCCAGAGAAACAATGATATTCATCCCACACAAGGGTACATGAAGAAACCTAAACATGTCGTCCAATTTATTTCATATATTTATAAAAAAGGAATAAAACAGGTGTGTCAAAATGAAGTTTTATTCTTTAGTCATATGTTTAATAACTTTGTAAAATGTTAAAACCTATAAATATTTCTCATTTTTATTCAAACATTATACAAAACATGTAAGCGCTCTAAGGTCAGAAAACAGAAGCCATGCCATGATATCTCTCGAGTGGGTAGAAATATTTTATTTTCGTCGAAGTCTGTGGTAACAGGTGGGGCGTCAATTGCAACAGCTAAAGTTCAGACGGAACACACAGTAGTGGACCCACTGGTTCAGAAATACCTTCAGACGGTTTGTATTAATGGGCCATTTAGAGGAAGACACAAGTTTGGACCAACTAGTTCTGAAACAGAAATAGCATGCCTGTCCAGTCAGTTGCAGATCCCTGTTACTTTGGTATATATCTTAGTGGAACTTTTTATCTGCCATGTCGTACATATGGTCAGACAATAAATGTGAACGTGATTCGCTCTTTTGTTACCCTCTCCAAATGACAGTTCTACAACTTTATTAAAATATGGAAACATAAGAGTGCTTTACGCGATAAGATACTGCATTTAACCCTTCAAATCACAATGCTCGTTAATAAAGTGTGTTATACCTACTGTAACATTTCTACGAACTGTGGTCTTTTCAGTTCCTATGAAATTAACATTTCTCGGAAGAGTGATAGTTCTCATTAATCAATACATTTTAAGTATAATTGCATTTTGTCGATATTCAAACCCAAATGTACATTAACAAAAGTTCCATCTCTTGCAACGTTCATGCGTTTTGTGATTCGTTGTCCACAAAGTACTAATAATATTCTGACCCCACAAACAAGATGGCATACCACCAACAATTCTCTACAATATCAATAAACTCTCTACCACAAAATAACTCACAAAATCACGAACAAAATTTCTTTTTACACTACATTAGTCACCTTATAAAAAGAACATATAATCTTTACACTATACTCGAATTTTCGGAACAGACAAAATATATTAATGTTCACAGACCGCGCTTTATTTTTTTCCGAAACAAGACGAGTCAAAGAGATACAGTAGACCATGAGTTCTGGGTTAAAGTTTACGACAGGAATTCTTGAGGATCATCGAACTGGATTAACGTAACATTGACCGGTAAAGGAATTTTACTGTATGGTTTAGTACGTGTTAGTTTCAAAGGTGGTTTCAAAAGTTCAGTGGGTGAATTTCGGTCCTTATCGAAACTGAAACCAAACGTCAGAATGTGTCTTGCTGCTTCGGCCCACCACCTTTTAACATCCTGACGCCTTAGTTGCGCGACCACCTTTGGGTTGAGCCTAATAGTCGAAGTGGCTTCATGCCGTAAGTGGTTCTGATGACGTGGACAAGAACTAAGGGTTGAAGTCTCTGTATGAACGTTTCCGGACGAACGTTTTCCCCGGTGGGTAACCCGGCGCAGAATGGAAGCCTGAGTGGGTGCTGCAATACGTTCAAATTCAAGTCGTCTACTTTTTGGTCTAGCTAATATTGGGCTGTCGGAAGTTGGCTGTTGTTGTATTTCGGGCTTCTTTCGCTGCTGGCGTCCACTCTGAGACTTCTTGCTTTCCTTGGAGACTCCACATTCACCGAACAGGCCGCGGGTCTCCGCTATGTTGATCATGTACTTGGCGTTCAGTCTCACGATTTCCTGTACAGTGGATATGTTACATGTCAAGGAGTTCGGGCAAATGTAAGAGGCACAACTGTCCCTTTACACTTCATGAAGATGTATAGCGGAATGGAGACATGTCTCCACCTATTCTTAACATCGGCAAAATTAGCAACAAAGTCCGCTTACGCCAAGCGCCATCGCTCAAAAGCAGATTTAACAGGAATCGTACCTTTTTTTAATATGTTCCATATTCTGTGCATTAATTAGATTTATAAAATGTATATAAACAACCAACAAATGCACTCTAATTTTATGACGTATTTTTACTTATAATATTTTCTGCAACAGTTTTCGGCCACTAATCGTTTCATATTTAGGGTGGCGTCTTTGATACAAGAATACAATTGTAGTTAAACGTATCACAATCACTTCATAATATTAAGCGTGTTTAATTTCGGTTAAAAGTTTTACTTCTGAATAATAATATAAAATAATATTGGATAATAATTTATAATTATAAAATAGTGGAAGTTAAAGGTGTTTAGTGTAAGGGAGTGATGCATACAACAATTCAGAGTCACGCACCTCACACACAACACGTCACATCTGCCCTGGATTTAAACTCTCCATATAACTTCTGCATACGTCACTTCACAAACACTAAACAACTTTAATTTCCACTATTTTATAATTATCAGTTCTTATCCTATATTATATTACCTTACTATTCAACAGTAAAATATTAACAGCAATTATATATTTTCAATATTATGGAGTAATTGTGGCACATTTAGTTGCAACTGTATTCTTGTATCAAAAACATCACACTGAATATGGCCGAATTATTGGCCGAAACATGTTGGTGAAGATATTGTAAATTAGATTACATCATAAACTTAAATTGAATTTGTTTGATTATACATTTTATAAAGGTATTCTAACCTTCACGTTTTTTTCGGGTTACTAGACACGAGACCATCCTATGACGGGTTGCCATAACAGACACGTGCCAACTCACGCCACATTCATCATTTGTTATAGCTTCATGATGATTTATAAACCGGCCAAGGTAATGTTATTACGATATTGTATTCTGAACATACCTGAAGGCCCTCGAAACTTAAGAGTAAGGGTTTTTAATTTCCCCCTTCAGTTTTTACAAGTAATTTCATATTTACTAAGCTCAACTGGTTTCTATGAATGATGTAATTAAGCAACAACAAACCAATAAATGCAATGATAATGATCACTGCTACATGACTAAACAAAAATGTTTGTATATCGTGAAAAATTGCACTGGATCATTGGACGAAAATCGCATTTATCACTGGAAAACAAGCTACTCGTATACAAAGCAATCGTGAAACCTATCTGGACCTATGGTGTACATTGTGGGGATCAGCGTCAAACTCTAATATACAAATCTTGGAAAGATTCCGGTCGAAAGTGTTAGGGATAAATACGGACGCACCGTGGTTTGTGCCGAATGCGGTAATAATACGTGACAAGTGTTGTCGGTTGGACAAGAAGTGCGTGACTACGGTGTCACCTACCGGCAAAGGCTTAACGATCACCCCAACAACCTGGCAAAATCTCTATTTCAAACACCAAATTACAATCGTAGGCTTAAGCGGTATTACCCTGCAGATCTAGCAACTAGATTTAACTGATACTCTGCAACACCCCCAGAGACCATACCCAATCATTTGTGATTGCGCTTAAATAGGAGATGTATCACTGGATGTATTGCCTACATGCCATTAATAGTGACTGTCAATGCGATTGCTGAATATCTTCGGACAGATTGCAACATTCTGGGGGATAATAATAATAATATTTAAAAAAAAATCGTGACGTCTGAAGTCCGTACACGCGACAGACCACTGACCATGAGAACCGGTAACCTTGACAGAAGTGGTTTGACGTCACGAAACAGCAGCACGTGTTGTGATACGTCGCTAACCAGAAAACATGCAACAAAGCCGGACTCACACAGCGCGTGATTCACTTGCGGAATTATACACAAGATGACGTCTTTGAGTGTAGATAGAAGTTGCTACGTAGAATGATGCATTCTTACAAATTAGGAATTTCGAGAAACACACGGTATTCTGTCAACTACAGCAATTCGATTAAGTAGGAAAAAATATATAGAATTCTTATTATCCGGATAAAACACCAGGTGGCCATCGCATCGCAGGCTTCCTGCTTTTTATCGTCAGTTGCAATGAAGCTTGTTTACGTAATAAACACCAATTATCAGCAGCATAACAGGCTTCCAGCGTCACATAATCACTGTTATATTTTCAAAAAACCTTAGTTACTTGACATTGTCAAAAATATTTCCTCAACACCTGAATAAAATGTACTGTTAATTTCAGATGCGCGACCCATATATCGATTTCGTATATCAATCAAAGTCTATTGTAACTACAAAAGCTAGTGGCAAGACGTCACTGCCTTGTATCAATACAGGATACCCCAGTCTTAAAACAGGTGTGACGTCACTCAGAAACCAAGCTGTATCCCAACCATGAAAACTGGCTGCTGTGTCGTCAAATGTGTTTTACTTTCACACAAAGAAAGGGTAGTGTACATAACAGGTAGATGTACATTTATAATCTATAACGACTTGCACTTTATAACTGATTAGAGTGATGAACTCGTGCCTAGAAAATTTTACAATGGAATCTTAACTGAATCTGAGCCTTTTCACTAATTGCAATATGTTGCATATTTATTGCTATGGGTTTTTTCCGATTATTATTATTATTATTATTATGAATGTAATTATCGTCATTACCATCTTTTGGGGGGAAAAAAAACTTATTGCCTAACTCCACATGCTGCGTTAAAAGTTTTAGAATAACATTAGACCCCCGTGCCGTTGTTTTTTTTTAATTATGGAATTATAAACAATTTTATAAGTACATTTTTTATATATTTATAATCTCCATACCAAATTCCATAGGCCAAAATGTATGCTTAACTTTTCATTCGCCTTCTTCATTAAACCGAAAGACAAACAGATTTCATACATTTGCCATTTTTACACTTAAAAATGAAATGAATTATCAAAATTTTTAAATATTTTTCTAACATATTTTCCCGTTTCTCCTGCCAGCGTCTTGCATCAAGTGACGCTTGTCTGCCTTTTTTTTATTACGATTCACATTGGAAATTAGAAGACAGGAAATTCTGCTATACAATCTTATGACAAATTTCAGTCGACAGCTTTAGTAGCTGAATGAAGAAACAAGAAAAAAAAAATACAGAATTTTAAGATATATAACTCCAGGATCATTACGATAAGTCGTTGAATTATGATAAGTTTTGTATTGGAGTGTCAAATTTCATTACATGCCTACGTATGCAGAACTAAAGCAGCCCGCAGACAATGTGTGTGAAGTGACGCATAATGTGTTCTCAGTCAGGTGGAAGAGTCGGAAGCTCCTCCTGTCAAGTCAGGCTGACACATAACGTAAAAGTTAGATTTGTGCGGGGCGCTATCAAAAACTTCTTTTCAAACAGTGCATATTGTTAGAGCTGACCTTTCTGCGGAGGTATGCCAAGTAACAGCCATCTTTCTCCGAAGTGACACAAACGTGTTTATCAGGAGACAGTTGTGATAGGTCATGAAGCTCAAACAAGTCACAAGGTGGTACCTGAAAAAAAAACGAAATCTTAAAAGTAATGACGCATACAGTAAGCAGTAGCAGTGACCATAACAACGTGTTCTTGAACTGATTAACTTAATGAAAAAGAGCCTTTATTGTGAAGCTAATAGTCGTTCAGCTGGTCAAGGAATTCAAGCCTTTTGATAATGGAACTCGAAGAATTTTTGCCGCATTCATGTGATCGGGTCGTTACTTTCTAGAAGTTCAAGAACAAATTTTGTAGATTTCTTAGTGGCGGTAACACAATTGCGAAAAGCGTCTTTTAGCTTCGACATGTCCGTTCGTCCGTTTGTCCCCCGTATATCCGTCTGTCCGTCTGCCCGTCCATATATATCAGCGCGGCTCCCACTGGACGTATTTTCGTGAAATTTTGTAGAGGGCTTTTATGAAAATCTTTCGAAAAAATCCAAGTGTGGTTAAAATAGGACAAATATGTCGGGCACATTACATTAAAACATAATTACGTTTTATTGTTGCCGGCACCATAATTTCGCTAAAAGCACTTATGTGCAACATTAAATATTTTTATATTGACAGTGACACGCAGCTCAACAAAACGAAGATGTCTTTTCCTTTGCAACAATGGTTATTCGAATACGCCACAATGTTACTCGTACTCTATATGTACTTTGACTCCCTGTTTCATATTTTTGACATACTTCCCATATTATGCGCAAATTTTGACGAAACGATTTAACAGGACGATTAAACGGTCGGTCGCGAGTGGTTTTGTAGGATTTATTCTTCCGTCCGTCCGTCCGTCGTTCCTCCATTTCAAATTGCGAACAACTTCAAGGATTATGGTAACATTTTGTATGAAAATTATGCTAGTGTATAGCATCGGAAACGTTTAAATCTTTATGAACTTTTATAAAAACTTATTTTGATTCTGATGTTTATTGGACCGTGCATTATTGTGACAGCTGAAGAATAAAAAACCAGCTAGATGTCACTTGCTATTTTTATTTTACTTCTTAGAGATTCAACGTGTTTCGGGCATTAATATGCCCATCTTCAGGAGTTTGCGACTATGTTGTTGAACTACCACATTGCCCGTTTATTTCTTGGTTTGCTGTGTGTTGGAGTTAGGATGTGGTTCGGCCAGGGTGGTATCCGGGCTGCCGGCAGCCCGGATACCACCCTAGCCGAAACACATCCTAACTCCAACACACAGCAAACCAAGAAATAAACGGGCAATGTGGTAGTTCAACAACATAGTCGCAAACTCCTGAAGATGGGCATATTAATGACCGAAACACGTTGAATCTCTAAGAAGTAAAATAAAAATAGCAAGTGATATCTAGTTAGTTTTTATTCTTCATATTCTTTTGATTATTGGCCTCTTTGTTATCTCTTTTAGTACGACAAAATTTTTATAGCCGGTCCCGGTTGCCGTGCGGTCTAAGGCGTGGGTCTTAAGCCGCTTGATTGCTGGGATCGCGGGTTCGAGGCCTGTTGAAGTCATGGCTGTTCTTCTCTTGTGTTTGTGTTGTGTAAGTGGCGGTCTCTACGACGAGCTGATCAACCATTCAGAGGAATCTCGCGCGCTCACGCGTGTGTTTTCAAATGTGTGGATTTATTAACCTCAAACAGACGCCCTAGGCCCGAGCTGGGCTGTTACGCTTCAGGAAAAACGTGTATACAAAAAAGCATGTTACTCATCCAATAAAGTACCTGCGTAACACTGGGAAATACGTCTATGTGTGTAATCTTATCTTAAACTTAGTGAGAGAGACAATAAACTGCATATGATCTAGCAATTCTATAGAACAAGAGAAAAATTGTCTATCTAATCAGCCAGTTATACAAAGACGGGCATTGTTATTGCAGAATACTCATAAATCATTACCCAATCAATATAGCCTCATGGTAACACAGTCAAAACTTTCAGAGTCGTCATTCTTGGATACATAATATCAGAGATTTTTTTTTTTTTTTATTTCTCCACTATTTATACTCCCGGTCTGAGGTTGAACTTTAGTACATGTTTGAATAAATGTGCAATTAGGCAATTACAGTGTCAAGTTGAGGAGCATTCCAGTGAATACCCTCAGTCTTTGGAACTTTTAGGTTTGTGTAAATCTGGACTTTTTATGCC
>Ga0123355_10007143_pt1 | contig 16670 bp, 10 predicted proteins | sample TergutEmb28metaG_3_FD_89872 | JGI IMG/M metagenome (GOLD analysis project Ga0123355, IMG submission 89872) | Embiratermes neotenicus P1 segment gut microbial communities from Petit-Saut dam, French Guiana - Emb289 P1 | ecosystem: Host-associated > Arthropoda: Insects > Digestive system > Gut ...
TAGAGACAGGTGGCGGACGCTTGTGAGTGCGGTAATGAACCTTCGGGTTCCGTGAAATGCGGGGAATTTCTTGACTAGCTGCAAACCAGTTAGCTTCTCAAGAAGGACTCTGTACCATGGAGTTAAGTAAGTAAGTAAGTAAGTAAGTAGGTAAGTAAGCAAGCAAGTAAGTATAAAGAATTATAAAAATGAATCTAAGTTGATTTTTGTTTTGGTATCTTCATCCTGCTGCGTTTTTTAACCTTTTATAGTCTACTAGTTGCGAAATGCAGCAGCACGTTTAATATTCAAGAACTGTACTTTCTGCTCACACAGTACATTTATGGGTTTTGTACTTATCTCAGAATAAACAGCGACTTCTGCCCCCTATATCATAAACTGATTGGTTTTTATGACCGAGATGAAAGGTGTTTACTGCGCGGTACGGACTGGGTCTTTGTCAGTCTGCTCGTCAACTTTAAAGGGTTAATCAAGTCTGTATATATTGTCAGAGCGATCACAAATTCTTTACGTAGTATTCTAAAAACGTTTTGTTCGCTATGATAATACATACAGAAAATGAATCTAGTGGACCTACCTTCTACGATTTATGATAAACGACAAAACTTTCCTCTGTATACAGGTGAAGTTTCCCTATCACAACACTGTAATTTTTAAGACAAACAAATATATTCTGACGAACCCACAAAAGGGGGCCGACACCAGGACATACTGACGAATTGAATGTGAGTTATAGAGTGACTTTACTTGATACTTCCAGAGGTTTTGAGGCATACTATTTGGAACGGAACAAATGTTGAAGACACTAGTTTGCCACAAGAACTGATATGTTTTGGAAAATGGATTAAGCTTTGAACAGTTCTGTATATGAGATTTAGCGACGTAAGCCACCCTGAAGACAACAACGACGCTACCCAGTACCAAACACTGGCTATTCAAATCAAATGCCGATAAATCTACCCCTGTACAGGCTTGGACAGGCCCTTAGGGCTCCAGAAGATTGAAGCTCCCAAGATTGCTAGACAATCGGCAAATGATAGTGGTAGTGTTATCAGGCCTGCACACCGGTCTCCTTTACACCCCAGGAGATATTCCTGATAATCATTTCTATTTGAGGCTGATTCGAATCCAGGGTCACGGAGCAACCGGAAGGATGAAGACACTGAAAAGTCCAGTGACCCCCTTGGGAATCGAACCCTCGTCCACCTGACTCGTAGCGTAGCGCTTCAACCGAATGCGTCACCGCGCGCCCGGACCAAATGCCGATAACTGCCTCAAATTAGGACACGGTCCCCTCTTTCCATATCCTTTCCAATTCATTACTCACTCGAAGCTACAAAATCTGAGAAACTGACAAACGACTTTAAATAAACATATAATAAAATCTTTTCTAAGCTGTTGTGCTAGTTGCTAGTTTTAATTTCTGTCGTCAGAGTAAAAATACGTGCATTCCTTCCAGACTCATTCTGTGACGGTGACTTCGACAGTGTGGCAATAGGCGACAATAGCAAGACCGCCTCTCATTAAGGAAGGAGCTGGAGATGCGAGCAGTTACAAAGAGGTGGTCCGAGATTAATCCGCCATTTCTTTGTTCGCCGTGGAGTAGCTACAGCACGGTATCTGCGTTCTGTTTCCCTCTTGCAAGCCTGTCTGCTGCTAATACGTGTGTTTATTCCAGTGGCGGCTCAAATCCGGGAGTAGAAATAACATGAAATGTGGCCCTGTCGATGCTACGAAGGCATGGTGGGGGAGCTCCACCCATTCTTAGGTTCGGCGCTATATGAAGGTGCGTAATAAACCACACTCACCGGCCGATTTACCAGTGGGGAAACAAACAACTTCGGTAACCATTTAACAGGAAACTGGGTGGCCCCAGAGCCGACCCAGGCGTTTGGGAGAAGAGGAAAATTTCTTTCCATTGCCGGTAATGAAACCCCACCCCTCCAGACCGTAACCTAGTCACTGTACAGATTCTGGAATAGAAGTGCGCAATATAAATCGAAATTTGTGTCGTCCAGACTGTTACCTAATCACTCTATTGATTCCGGAGTGGAAGTGTCCGATATGATACAAGATTTGAGGTTCTGACAGCGGTGGTGCTGAAGATTCCAATCTTCCGGGATGTTATGCCCCGTCGGCTCGTAAACAGTTACCAACGTTTTGACGGATAGTAAAGCCTTCATATCCGGGCCTTAAATCGATAAGCAACGTAACTTCGCACCAAAAGGTCATGCTATATTGCCCAGCATCCTTGCCACTGTTACGCTTCGTAATAACATTTATTCTCACCGACTTTTAATTGTTCCTGTAATTTAACCAAAATTATCTTAACTCTTTTTATCCTTTGTCTCTCCTCTTCTGCTGTCTTCCTGTGTATTTCTTTTTAACTCGTCTTATCAACTGTCCTGGTTCTAGAGCTTCCAATGAAATTATGGCTTCCCAAGTTTTGACGCATGAGGAAATAAAGGCCATGATTTGTCTTATAAATTATTACAGAATTAAATAATATTTATTAGTTAATTCTGCGTGTATATGAGACAGCATCTGCTAACAACACATTTCCGCTGTGTGGAACATTGTAAGATTTTTTGGGGGGAGGGGGGAGGGGGGTAAGGGAGCGGGAACTCACCAATATTCTCTGTCCGTCTAACCGGTTTCTCACCAGGGATTAGAACCAGGTTCCTCCCCAGTACGAAGCAGTGGTGTTCGAAATTACACAGACTTCGATGTTTGCATGAAAATTGTTACCGTCATTCTGTATTTAGGAAGTGAATTTCTCACAGTCCTTACTGGGCACTTGCAATGTAATTGCATGACTTTCCTCATTCCAAATTTACGATTTAGTTTCATAAAATGGACCACGACACCTTCTACCATACCCGCAGTACTGTTTACTCTTACATCTACTTATTCTTTCCCTAACTTAGTATTCAACACGACACAGCTGCACAGACACACCGCGACCTAAAGCAACTGTTACACGTGATCACATATACAAGGGTGTCCAGACGAAATCCGAACTCCCAGTACTGAACCCGACTGGCCGCAGTAAGACCGCCCTGCCGCCTTTGTTATCACCCAGCAGTATTCTTCCACCACCGTCGTCTCAATGCGCTTTCACTGCCGCAAGGAAAAATTCGGCTCGTGTTTCAAAGCAATGTTATTTTACTGCATGATTACAGACTTCCCCCGCGTTGTAAGTAAGATATGTGCTGTTCAAATATTTTAGACCCTATGGATTGGTTGTATGCGGGTGTAAAATCCCAGAAGAGCGCAGATTTCATGTTATTTCACTCTTTTTAACTTTCTTTGAAGCTTATTTAAGTTGGGGTGTGCCTCTACTGCAGCAGACAAACTGGTGTTGTTTGTAATACATAGACAAGCGAAAGTGTTGGCACAGTTTGGTGCCCACGAATCCGCCACTGACTAGTGTATACAGCCCTACTACATGCGTCATAGCTACCCCACCGGAAATTATGAACCCCGTGCGTGCGTGCGTGCGTGCGTGTGAAACACTGGCCTGCTTAGGCGACCCGTAGATGCGTCTGACTGTGCAGTGACGACGTTGCTGTTGCTGCGTGATGCTGGTTTCATTCGGTTTCTGGACACCAAATCAGCACCGAGGGGGCGTGGAGCGTTTCAGTGAGTCTGAGTAGGAAACAGTGTCACAGTTGAGACATGATCCTCATTCGGAAAAGCTGCGGTCCAGCTGACAGCTCCTGCTTGGTATTCTAAAAGATCTGGGTCCAAATACAGTCGGACCCGATTATAACGACATCACTTTATGCGACTCCTCGTATATAACGTCAGGCACTGTGGGGGTACCATTTAATTTCAATACAGAATATTCGCTTTCACAACGTTATAACCGAGTTCGTCTGCATTTGATTCGAGGCGCCTAGGTGTATCGTGGTGTAAATTATTCACCTTTCCATCATCCTTTCAATAAAATGTCCTCTAGTGTCTCAAAACAGGACATATAAGCTATAACATCATACCTTTAGCCTTCTTTTTACCGTGGTGCAACAACCCCTAGTGGGCCAAGGCCTCCCTATTACCCAGGAATCATGATCTCACTCGGACAGGACACAGTCGGTAGGACTCCTCTGGGTTAGTGATCAGCCCGAAGCAGAGAACTCTACTTGACAGCACACAACACTCACAAAAGACAGACATCCATGTCGCCGGTGGGATTTGAACCCAAAATCCGAGCAAGCGAAAGGCTGCAGACTCATTCCTTAGACTGCGCGGCTACTGGGACCGGCAACTTCAGTCTTCAAAGGAGAAAAAAAACAATCTGTTTAATGCTCTTCGCTCTCCGAAACAGCCTTACGTCTTGGAAGGTTCTCAAGCTTCGCCCGTTTTCTTTTCTGGTAACAGCAACATGTAAATGAAGACGAGTATAGAGCATTGGTGGAATGATATAGACAGGGGAAAACCCAAGCACTCGGAGAAAAATGTGTCCCAGTGCCACTCTGTCCGCAACACATTTAAAATGGACTGACCTGCATCGAAACCGGGCCTCCGCGGTAATGGGTCGAAGACAGACTCACGGCACGGACTTTAAAGACGAATATCAACGTGCATTTCTTACCGTGAAATGAAAACATGTACCTTAACGTTGTATGGGTGTTGGTTCCGAGGTCCTTAATAAACACAGATACACTCTTCTGGTGGAGAGTGGAATTTTTTAATCTTAAACACAATGGTATACGTAGCAACCACTAGGCTTTAAAGGGGTTATACTCAGTGTGTTAACATTCTTTCCAAATTATGTATTTATTCATTCGCGGCTGATTTCACTAAAACATGCGGCGCCCATTAGCAGGAGTATTACTTAACAACGAACTGGAAAGTGTAAGGCATGAAGCAGTCGTTATATAATTTGGGGTATTTCGCCATCTGTCTAGAGTGACTGAGAAAAATCAGGAATTGGTCACGATACCCAGTGTCCGGACCACTCATATGAACCGGCGCCTTCCCGTATACGAAGCAGGACTGCTACCCATTCAACAGCGCAGTTCGGTTAGTCACGTAGTATTACGTACACATCTGATGTGTACGTGGGCCTGTATATAACCACTCCCTCACACCGATCCAAGCCAATAACACTGACCTCTTTCACCTTCCAGTTGTACACTTCCAGCTGACTGTCAAGATTACGTCACCTGGATGTAATCGACAAGGCTTATGTTAGAAGACAGCGAGGTGTCTCTTTGTCCATTTTGAGTTTATTTGCATTTCTTCCAAACACCTTCCACTTTTCTACCCCTTCAACTGCATCCGTATCACTCGATGTCATGTATCTACTACAACAGACAAAGGTAAAGTCTTTCCCGTCCACGCCCTGACGACAAAAATGGGAAGAAGTACAGACAGCTTCACTTGTACAGTACACAACCTCAGCAGCGGATACAGGTCAGTCGTCAACTTAACTCCCAAGCCACTTTACCCCACGGAAAGAACCACTAATACCAACTGCACAGGACAATGCTGGCGAACCTTCTTTAGGTCGCTTGCTCAAATTGTCCATAAATTTCGTAGAAATCCTTTCGCGCGCCCGTGGTTATTTTGAAGAGCAAAATAATGTCTTGGAGCCTTATATAATTTCTATTATTATTATTATTATTATTAATTATTGTATAATTATTATTAATAATTCACGTTATCATTATACTGTATAATAAACGCCCAGTATAATTATCATATTATATTTCTAATCTTGTCTCCCCAAGGAATACGATAAGGGAGAAAATGTGGCAACAACTCGGGGCTGCTACTACTTCCTGTTTGAAAAGAGTATTGTAGAACGTTTTGTCCAATGTCACGTATTCGCCCAGTCACCGCCAGAACGACGCCCCAATGACAAATAACCCGTCAACACTCGCACCGCTACCGATTTGTGTAAAAATGTTGCTCTTGCAGTGTTATTTGGTAGCAACGGTAATTCATATACAGTCTCCATGCATTCAGATGTGTGGATGTATGCACATGTTGTTCACAATATAGAGACGCTGGTCGGGCAAGAGGAATATAAAAGAAATGGCTAGCAATGAATGCTGCGTGCCAGGGAAAACTTTCCGTGTGGCCTGTTGGGCACGCGTGCCGTTGGTTCGTCAGCCTTGGAGAAGGACAATGGTCGAGCCCCAGCGCGAGTCTGGAAGGTATGGAGAAGAGAAGAGTTGATGCAGTTGTGTTAAGAAAGGGCTACCGTTCACTGCAGAGACTGCCACCACAGCAGTACAAAGATAAGCATGACTTATTTTGGTTTGCTATGGAAACAGAAGTCCTCAGTTCGAATACCGAATAGCCGATACACTGTACGGCGAATATTTGTGGTTCTCAGGTGCTTTCGAAAAATTGCGAAAAGCGATTATTAGCATTATTATTATAACAACTCGGCTCCGTCTGGAGAGATTTTTCACGAAATTTTGTATTTGAGTATTTTTCCAAAATCTGTCGCGAAAATTTAAGTTTCGTTAAAACAGGACAAGAACGGGTACTTTACACGAAGACCGATATACATTTTTAATCACGTGTGACTCAGTTCTTTTTAAAATGAGAAATGTTTCAAACAAAAGTGGTACAGAAAATCAAAAGACACATTTTATGTTCAATAACATTTTTTTTTTTCGAAAGTTGTGCCGTTAATTAGATAACGTGGAAAAATATTGTAGACCCCGAGAGGCCACAGATGACAATATGGCGCATGCACCTTACATGCTGGGTACCTAAGGTGACAAACACACACTCAGAATATGTAACACATTGCTTTTCCACAGCAACAATGATTGCACCAACGCGCCTCAATGTTACATTATACGTTGTCCCTCTTGTCATTAACTCATCCATAAGAATACACATGTAAGAATATATATCATGATCTTTTGATCCTGTTCTTCACCAGGAAATAGGCTTAAGTGCAGCTCAATCTAGTCTTTATACAACACAATAATTTTCACTTAAGAAATACGAGATTCTCACGCAGTGTTTGTGGGACGCGATGCCGTGTAATTCGGTAGATACTAATTTTTCGCACAGACCTGCTGCCTTCCTGTTCCCAGTATACATTTTCTACGCCGAAGAAAGAGGTATCGCCTCTTGTCCCGAACGCCGGTACGCACCCGCGGAACTGCAAGGCGCCAAATTCCACTCTACGTTAAATTTCAATTAGTACCGAGTTCTTGAAAACGCAAATTCATAGCTCTTTTTCGAGATACTACACATTTTATGAGCGTACTGGAGAAAAGACGAATGAGGACGAATAAAAGTAGGCTGAGGGACAGATGCAAGCAAACATCGAGTGGGAGATGCATGGGAATCCTTTCCGTAGCCCAATTCCACAGCCGATTTCGACTTCACCGAGAATCTCTACGAAGTATACAGGAGGTACCCAAATAAAACAATTGAGCGTCATCTACTGTTTTCCTTGATTCTTCGAGTCAAGAACTGAAACCATACTTTAACACAGGTTAGCATAGCCATCTTGAATTGATTTCTTTAATTCAGCATTCTAAGGTATCGGTTTTCTATACTAGTCACGAGAAAAAATGAGGAAAATAACTGAATTTTTGAGGTGGGCTCTCAAGTGGTTATACCTCTTCGTGAACTACACTGGTCCCTCCGTAGTCAACTAATTAACAAGAATGTATGCAAATTAGGTTACACGTGGTTAATTTCTACATAATCGGCTTGTGTTGTCTGAACGTAGGACTATTATGTAGAAGCCGTTCAAAATGTCACGTGATAAGCAGCACGACATAGTCACGACGTTCTCTATGCATCTGACCACGGCATTTGAAATCATTTACGTTTTGGACTTTGTCCAATGTTTGTTGTTGAAAATAAGATAAAAAATATAAAATAAAACATGTTTCGAGGACGCGATCGGTCGCCGTCCTGAGGCTAAAAATACGGATAAAACATAATCAGTTTGACCCCGACAGATACAGGTAAAGTTCATAAAGTGGATAATTCCAAAGGAGATACAAACTAGCAAAAATTTAACATCCTTCATATTTGTTAGGACATTCGTATTTGCCCATATCGAAGTGCTAAACTTAGCTGCCCTGTATATACATCAAATGCATGGGGAGGGGAGATGAAGTGGCTGTACAGGTCCACTCATTCTTGAGCTCGGTACTATATGGAGGTGTGTGATCAAATTCGCGCCCCTCCGCACTCACTGAAACAGGAGACTGGGTGGACGTTTTAAAAATTGTTAAGTTTCTCATCTCTGCCCGCAATCAAACCCCGAATATTCCAGCCCCTAGTACAGTCACTATAACGCCCAAGGTACCTCGGGTTCACTAATGATTTAGGGGCGGGGAATAACCGAATAATTTGCTACGGTAAAATACGAGTCCTAAATGAGAAACAACAGCTTTCTTGCCTGCACTGAATTACAAGTCTTTCACCAGATTGAAGCGCTATGTATTGTCCAGCGTCATCTTTACGCGTTTCTTAAGATTATTACAATAAACAACATTTACTCGCTGGTCTAACGGGTGTGTTCTCTATCAGCAACGAACTGAGCATCAGCAAATAATAGGGTTTGTTCCCCCAATATCCTAGAGTCCATTACTTCGTGTGAACGGTGCGCCTCCAAACAAAGCTTACTTTCATATTGTTAATGCTTCAAAGTTTTCTCTTGAGTCCAAAGCAACTTTTTAATTTTCCTGTGGCGCAACAGCCCATATCGGGCCTAGGCCACCTCTTCCGAGGTTTCTAGGCATGTCACATGCAATTAGACACATAGACACCCGTTAGGACTCCTCTGCACGAGTGATCAGCCCGTCGCAGAGGTCGATACCTATACAACACACAGCAAACACAAGGGAGGAGCATCTTCGCCTTTAGCGGGAATCGAACCCGCAATCAAACAGCTGCAGACCTACGCCTTAGAGTGCACGGCCACCGTAAACAGTGCCTCGTTTCTTAAAAGTCTCAAACGAAATCGTCAACCCCGTTCCAAGGTCATATGAATATTCTAATTGATTCGAAGGACCTTTTTAGTAGCTATAAAATAAATTAATGCCTTTGAGTTTCAATTATTTGATCACCAGAAATGTTTAACAAAAACTGTCATTGCGGAAATCAAAGTATGTCGAGAGCAGTTGAGTAATGTGAAAGCGTTGTATTGTCCTTTTGTTGTAGCTTCACTCTAACAATATGACACAACACACATTTTCTCCACACTACATAATAAGCTGGCGTTATCTGCTCTTCATTATCTCTCTGAAGAAGGAAACGTCTGTGAAAAACACCTGAATACTTAATAGACTTTAAATCAACAACTTAATATGTAGTAAAGTAAAGTGATCCCGTTACAGGCCCGGTGTGGCCCAGAGGGTGGGTAGAGGTATAGCTCTACTCTTCCATGACCGCGGCACTGAGTGGTCAGCAGCACGCCCCGGCCGCATTTACCCCCGGGAAAGAGCCGGTACCCATTTTACAGGAGGCTGGGTGGACCCCAGGGCCGGTCTGGACGGGCGGAAAATCTCGTCCCCACCGGAATTGAATCCTGGACCGTCCAGCCCGTAGTCAGTCGCTGTATCGACTGAGCTACCGGGCCCAATTGCTATGTAGTACCAGATTTATATCATACAAAATTAACTAAGCATAACAATAATTTTCACATTTGTACCGTGCAGCATCTTGTTCTGATCAAAGTTTTTTATTACCAACTTATGCAAAAGAGAATTGTTTTAAAAAGGAGTATTGAAATTTACATTATAATAGCTCCAACATGTTTCGGTGTGATCACCATCATCAGGGAGCGTACTATGTGAACAAGCTCACATAGCTCCCTGATGATGGTGATCACACCGAAACATTTTGTTGGCTAGGGTGTGCGTCGTGTGCACACGACGCACACCCTAGCCAACTGCACTCTCAACAGCGTACTCTTGCACAACACGACATGCTGCCACAGCACCCTGTTTACAGAAACGAATTAAATAGTGAATGTTTTAACGTAACTTTAGCAAGGAAAAAACGTAGTTCCCTGACGATGATCTGAGGATCGAAACATGTCGGAGCAATTTTAAGTGCTTTTATGCGAAATTATGTAAGTGCATTTGTTGGTTGATAATTAAAGTGATTTTACGAAATGCACGGTGCAACAATAAGGTTTATACGGAATTGCACGCATTCTATGAAAAACACATTGTTGAACGACAAACACTCGGCCAAAGAGTAAAAGAAAAGGACCACTGAACACCTTGTATTAAGGGGTAGGTAATTACGTGTGCGAGAATCATGCAGATCCCTAATCATTACAAACTTCGCATTTTTTTCTCCTTTTTGTAACCCATCAGGCAACAAACGACATGCGCCCTCCAAATCCCATCCCTCTATTTTCCCACGTCTAATCTCCCACACCCCCACTTTGTACCGAGAAGAAAACAATAAGTCAGCGCTGAAGAATACAGAAATAATGTATATGAGTCTGTAGGAACATGAGGCTGTTTTCATTTCAGTTGGCCCGTGGCGTATTTTAATTATCGCCGAGTGCAGACAAGCCTTTAATTAACACAAGGGGGGAAAAAAGAAAAACTTCTCAGTAAAAATCAGTTCAACTGGGACGCCAGTGAACTGAGACCGAAATTTCTTTCGATCATGTAGAAAATATACTCCTGAATGATCATGAATGTAGACAGACCCGTCCTACATATGCCAGCCAATTTCTAAATGAATTTTGGACGATACGTTTAGAAACACTATTATACGTGCTGCAGTGTTCGGAAATATGATTTGAAATACAAGAATACTGATAATTTCATCGTTTTGCCTGAGATCACAGGTGTTCGTAACTTCGGTACAAAAGCAATCTTTAAAACATTGTTGCAACTTGCAACTTGCTGTTACGTTAAGTGCAACGGATGTAACCCAGTTTTGTTGTTTCATTAATTTATTACCCAGCGGTTATTAATTTACTGTCCCCTGTCGTTGCTCCTGTTTGGCATGCCACAGGCCTGTCACCAAAATGACTTCCTTTTAAGACCCGTTAAGTTTAAGAGAAGAAGGTTTTTCTCTTCTCCGAAACGTCCAGAGTGGCTCTGGGAACCAAAGAAGCTACTATTCGGTGAGCACAAGGTTCCTGTTCCGTGGGAAAAACGGCCGGGGCGTGACGCTGATCACTCACCTGCATCTAGTACCGAGCTTAAGAATGAGTGGAGTCATACCACTGCTTTTCCTATACGCCTTCTTGACGTGAAAACGGAAAACTTTGTTTTCACCTTTCCTTTATCCGTAATGTTTAACGGGGACTTGTGGTTAGACCTTTTTCCCTAAGCAGGTTTTCTTCGTACGTTGCGTGGTACTTAACAAGCATACCGCCGAATGTCATGGTGGGCCTATAATGGAGTAAGTTCTGTTTCCAATACGAAAGGTCGAATGTTCAAATCTCTGTCGCAAATCCGGCTATCCCGAGGCTTTTTATATTTACCTGGTGTGCTACCGCAAATTAAGCAACGACCATTTGTCCTCTAGAATTCACTCTGCACTCGTCTTGCCTTTAAAGGCTATAGACTGCGTCCCCTCTGATACTGTAGTGAGACAAACGATAAGCTACTAAGTAGGTCTACTTTACTCCTCTCACAATTTTCTTCACCAAACACAGAATGTCCCGTTTACCGTGTCTGTGATTGCGGCAGTTTTATCGCAGAGAAAGCTTGCATCTACCGTGACAGCTATCATGCCCATGGACACGATAAAAGGAACACTATGTTACTGATACTACATGCCATGCTTATGTAGCTAACGAACTTTGGGACATTGTTTTACTGAGATAACGTGTTATGCTTTCTTAGCTAACGTGAAACAGAAGTGGGCCACTGCACGAACCCTTGATGACAAAGTAGCTGGAAGTTTTATATGAGTTTAACAGACTGAAATCATGCTGGATTAAACTAAAACGTCAAAGTTTATATTAACATTCTTTTGCTGAAAATAATGTGTATACACATCAGTTTCAAAGCTGGAAATTTTTCACCTCGTTATTTTAGGTGTGTGACACTTTCAGGGTAACAGACTTCTTACGCCATCTCTTGACATTCGTAATGCAGGCTTATCATTCACAGCATTTTGAAAACTGAATCTATATCTTAGTATTAAAATGGAAAACAACATAAAGTCTCTGTCAAAAATGTCATCATGGAAAAGTTTATCATTTTTGGTACGTGCCATCTATCAGAAAACTAGGCATCTTGTTTCGGTCTGCTAAACTCCGTGGCAGCGCCGATGGACAAGGAACGCTGAAGCCCATACCTGTCACGGACTGAAGAATCACAACACGCTCGCTTCTAACGAACCGTAACTGAAGCTCGAAAAGGAACCAGTGCGTATTGACGTCATTTTACACAATATGACTATTTCAGTCGTGTTGCCATTAATTTCTTCTGTAGGCGACATTAATAAATAAAAGTTTTACCGGTTTGAAACTAGCGAAATGGGAGGCTAATTTATATTACTTTAGCAGTTACGTAAAGGCGAATGAGTGTCAAAGGTGCTTGTTGGTGAAAGAGGCCGGAAAATATTTCTATAATAATACTGGCATAGGAAGAGGCCTTATATGAAAATAGTGCCTCTGCAAGGCAGGGATTTCCACGAAGCCTGCCTTTCTAGAGGGCGTTCCTTCAAAGATTTCCAACTTGCCTGCAGGAACTTCATTATATGTTGCTCTTCTGCTGGCCCATCCTTAAAACTGATCATCCGGCACGGCCTTATTTGAATATTCCTTCCCGCAAATCCTTCACGTTTAGCCCTGTCAAAAATTTCTATGTCCCCGTTTTCATTGGTTACGAGTTGTGTGTGAACTACCCACTGCATAATCTGTCCCAATTCTGCCCTGAAGATAGAAGCAGAATGGTTTTCCTAAACGTCTGCACCGTCCTACTGGAATAGGGTGTGTCATAACAGAGTGGATCACATTGTGTAGGCATGTGTAAATCCGTCAACCGATACCTACGCGGTTCTCAGTGAAGTCTGTTGGCACATTAAACGCACCGAGTTCACTGACGTCCACTCGAATATAGCGATATTTCCATACAGACGAACCCTCAACTTCACTTGACTCCACCGACCCTGAAGCGTGACTGATATAAACGGGAATCTTATGCAAAAGAGTTCTGTACATTCTATGCCACATCTTATTGAGTTAGTTTTGATCTGGCTCGATTAGCGTGTGAGCTGCCTAAACTACAGTAACTGTCCCTCAGCACAATCTTCTTAATTCGTACATTTTTATTTTACATCTCGACTCTTCTCATTTCTGTACTAAAGCCCGCAAAGGCTTCTGTAGTAAATAGATTTATGGTAGCGCTTAAAGTAATAGAGTAGTACACATTATGGCGAGCAGATATGAATTATGGGCTCTACTCTGGCAGTTACCAAATTCATATTTCTAAGTTTACTCTAACTGTACACAGTTTTAGTGCCTTTCTATCAAAAGGAGTAATCGTGACAAATACTAAGTATAAATTAAAGCAACTGCAAATGTAACATCCTTCCCTACATCAAACTCTACTTTCTCCTTCCATCTTTTGAATCTCACCACCCACTAAATTTTGTGTTGTTTTCCTTTCTTCGCTGGCGTTGCATAGTAACAAAACTCCCCTCAATTTACCCCACTCTTACCCCAAAAAAGAATCAATGAACGTTACAGCTCAAGGAAACTTTCGGTCCGCCCCTTTGCGCCCTCACACCCTGTTTCCAAAATCATCCCTTCTACCACAATATTTTGCCCACCAAACCCAGGCTCTCAGAATCTTGTTTGTTCGAGCCCAACTTAACATTTTCCATGACTAAACAACTGAAAACATTAAATAGCCTGCTCGATCTTGCTCTTCCCTCAGCACACAGGGGTGCCCTTACAAAAAATATACTTAATGGAAAATCGTAATATATTACGGCACATGCTTCAAGAAAAGCAGTTCCATCTACTTAAGCCAAGTCACTTTTTTTTTTTTTTTGCAATAAATACTCGTAGATTAAAACGTCTTTCTAATGAATTTCCAAATAGCGTAACGGCAGAGTGAAGAAATTTGTCTTCATTGGGATCAGCCTGTAATTTCATGTTACAATGAATGAAACCCGTTGTTCCCGCCCCTAGGCAAACTGTTTTCGAAAAATTACTCATTCCTTATTTAGAAACTATTTTCTAGTAGTGTTCCCACGACGGAGGGACAAACTGCTCACACCAGGCGGCAGATTGCTCCTTCATCAGTTAATGGTCACTCAGCTATTCAAAAATTTCCCCGCTGTTCGCAGAACACAAAAGTTCCTTACCTTGTTCACAGAAACCCGCCAATGGATCCTATCCGTTGTCCTGAACCGACAGACTAATAGTGTTCAGTAAGGTTTTCTCGAGCTGACTGCTTCGTCAGGTTTTCCAAATACACCAGCGTTTCAGGGATCGACTCCGTCTGCACCATCAGGGTTTTGATCTGTGTCCAGCCTTCCCAAACTGCACGCCTGTTCAGCACAGGAACCTGCACCTTGTACCAAGGAAACACCGAATAATCCCGACGTTAGGTTGAGGTATTTTTCGGCAAAAGCGGCACAAAAAAGTTGGGATCGCCTTCCAAGCTAGGCCTTACAGCATTTCCCAGTCACACGTCATTGTTAAAATAAATTGTGACCAATAAGGCAGGTTGTAACGCTGTTCTTCCTTACTCAGAAGGTCAGAGATATATAATGTTTTAGTCTGTTATCTGCCTACCTGGAATTTTATTATTGTTCTATTACATTTTCTAAACTTTTTCAGCTTTTTCTCTAAATACCCCGGTGGGAAATAGGGAGTAGCCTTTTGTTTGGAGCCAACTTATAATCGGGCTTATAGATTGGGTATTGACTCATATCAGAACCCTGATCATGGAGACGGGGGGAGTCCCTAAAACACTGGTTTACTTTGATCACCTCATGAGGCTGTCAGTGCGTGAGGATCTTACTGAATTCAGCCGCTGTGAAATCTTTAAGACACACACAGTATCATTTTCACAAAATGACGTATCTTCCTTTTTATCATGGCTCGACAGCCCTTAGTGGGCCCAGACCACCACATTGTTGAGGTTCCGCGATTACACTCAGACACACCTCAATTGGTAGGACTCCTCTGTACGAGTGATCTGTCCCTCTACCTGACCACACACAACACTCACAACAGACAGATATCCATGAGACCAAGGAGATTCGAACCCGCAATCCCGGCAAGCGAGGGGCCGCAGAACCACGTCTTAGATCGCGCGGCCACCGGAGTCGGCTGTGATAATTCCCACCCTTACACCATTTAAGTTTCATTTACATTTTATGGTTGCGTTCTTTGGGTTGTAACATCATATAGCCTTGTAGGTAGATACCAATGTTTCGGACACATGTGGCCTCCATCTTCAGGACCGAAGTGAAGAGAGCGAGGAAGGGGAAAAATCTTCTCAGTTTCTAGTACGATTGATGAAGCAGATCCATTGATATACCGGGTTGCGATTAGTAGGTTAACAGGAACAAGTACAGAAGAGGACAGAATCCAAGAAATAAAACGCCCTTTTCAAGGTTACAGTGTATTGTCATAGAAGGATGTCAGTGGCATCCCTTTCAAGAATTCGCGGTGCCCCCACTCTAAGGAACACAACCTGAGAGTTTGCAGTAATTAAAAGGACAAGGTTCCAGTCAATTTCCATGCAGTTTGCATGTTGGATATTCTTTTTAATCCTTGAGGGCACTGTGAACAGGAATAGAATCCAAGAAAGGAAACGACCCTTTTCAGGGCCATAAATTATCTTCACAAGGACACTCGCAGTGGCGTCCACTTACCAGCTTACATGGTGCCCCAAAACAGCAGACCACAAACTGACCTGCGCCATGAAAGCATGAACACTTAACTTATTTGCATCGCTACACAGAATATCGCACAGTATATAGAACATCATCGTTTAAAATTCCTTCGCAACATTTCTGATACCCCTGTAAGCTTTTATGGCTGAATCCTCGTTTCTAACCACACCCCCTCCTGCCCCTTCACATTCTCACTCCATCACATTATTAAATTAAATCCGTATCATAATCTACGCGTCGAGAAGCAAAACAACTCTCACCCCCTTCACCCCGCAGACAGGTTCCCGTGACGCCCATTATTGATGGAATTAACAGTTAATGCACCGTAAAATAATATTTCAACTTACTAGCTTATTAACGGAGCCAATTTACTTAACAGAGAAACATCTGCATACCTAACATAGTCACAATATTTATCATTTGAATAATCCATAAACCACATTCATATTCCAGTGTATGCTCACGTGGCTAATATTATAATGGAAATAAGTTTATAAATATTACCCTGAAGATGGACTCATCAGATTCTTTCGAAACCGTGGCACCCGTCTACGGTATTACACGGTATCGCATGTACTGTTAGGAGTTTTTACGTGTATTTTAAAAGGTATATCGGTCAATAGGCCGGTCCCAGTAGCCGCGCTGTCTAAGACGCAGGTTTGCGGCCGCTTGCCTGCTGAGATCGTGGGTTCGAATCCCACCGGGGGCATGGATGTTAGTCTGTTGTGAATGTTGTGTGTTGTCAGGTAGAGGTCTCTGCGACGAGCTGATCACTCATCCAGAGGAGTCCTACCGACTGTGATGCGTCGTTGTGTGTGATCTAGAAACCTCAAGAATGA
>Ga0123355_10007144_pt1 | contig 16670 bp, 16 predicted proteins | sample TergutEmb28metaG_3_FD_89872 | JGI IMG/M metagenome (GOLD analysis project Ga0123355, IMG submission 89872) | Embiratermes neotenicus P1 segment gut microbial communities from Petit-Saut dam, French Guiana - Emb289 P1 | ecosystem: Host-associated > Arthropoda: Insects > Digestive system > Gut ...
CATGTGCTCGAAACATGTAGAGGCATGAAATAAACTTATTGTAAAACAAAAATTTTGTGCATCAAGTTGGTTAATTACTGAGATAAATATACTGAGATGCACGGTCAGCAAAACATCACAATTAATGAAGTCTACTTAGACATTCAGGTTTGATAAGATGGACACTTCTCACTGATTACTTTACTGATCAAGAAGGCCTCAAATTTTAAATGAATTTAACTGAAGAATAAATCAAAGTATGTCAGTGGCAGCTCAGACTGAATTATGGAGATCTACAAAGATGTCTCAAAATATGTTACTCAATTTGGGATTTGAATACTAGCATAGGCAGGAGAGTACCCAAACAGTGGGTTGCATGGCTACAGCCCCCACACAGTAACCCACAATATCCAAATTAAAAAAAAAAAAAAAAAAAACTTATTTTATAGTCGCTATGATGATATTTGATATTTTAAGTGATTTACCCGACAGCCAAAATCAGCTACCGGAATCAGCCAATGACAGAAATATGGAAATGTTTAAGAATATAGCTAAGTAATTAGGAAGTTATAGATGAACTTGACAAACTAAGAAGATTTGACCTTATTATTTAAATTGGGCGAGTGAGTCATGGAACATATAGTTATATTTGTATGTATATAGATGCAGTTGCCAACTTTGATTGTGTTACAGTTTGAATTATGGCACAATTTTTATAACATAGTTTCTAAAGTCAGACATATATTATATACAGCCTCAGGTTCAACACTGCCCCTTCTCCCTAGATTAAAAATTCTGGGTGTGCCTGATTATAAGGAAAACGATAAGACTATGGTTAAAATGAATTAGTGAAGTTCTTTGTCAGAGATCTAATTATCTGTAGGTCAGACTAGATTTTCATAGCAAATATTACATAAGTACAGTAACTGGGTGATTTATCCATGTAAAGTGAAAATCATGCATCATGAGGTTTTAAATAACTGAGATGGCCAGAAGGGAAGACCCCCAACTGTCAATATATGGCATGAGCAGCATAAGCAACGTAAGTTTCGGACAGCTGACAGGCAATGTTCTCCAAGCTTGGCAGCCAGGTCATGAGTCCTACAACCTGTTACAGCAAAGAACTTACAATAAAATATTAAAACATGAATTATGCTGGAACAGATTCCTTGGTCAGATGAACTTTTGTGAAACACCAATGAGTTTGTTGGTAACAGCAAATATTTACTCAACAAACTTAATACACCTTGAAGTGTTCAACTAAATCTTGAACCAAGGTGCCACTTAATGTTGTGTGCATTTCATGCTCTTATTCACTGATACAATGCACTATTTGTGACATCACAATTCCAGTAACGAATGGCACTTTTTAGAGACATGAAAATATGCTCCACATGTGAATACCGTGCACGCAACAACAGCTGAATGTGGACTGTGTTAATATTTATAAAATGTTGACAAACTTAATGAAAAGCTTGGAATTAACAGGATCAACAAATGTTTAGCCACTCTCTGGTGTATGTAATTTTACAAGTCTACAACAGCACATTCTGTACAAAACTTTTAGTTACAAGAAATAAAATGCAAGTACCCTTCTTAGAATTTGGTGGAATGGTACAGAGCATCATGTCCTCTGGCAACACTGGTGGTCAGTGGTGGCATGCTGGATGCTGGTAGCAGAACAGGCCCTACACCAGAAACTGTACCCTGAACAACAACAGATATGCTTCCCGTAATTTGTTCAGTGGCTGTGGGCTCTGTTGTAGGAGAAGGGTTGAATGTTGTACAAGAAGCTAAGGGTGTTCCTGTGTTTGTAAATGTCTGGGAAATGGAAGGCAACTCTGACTCTACTTGAGTCGTCCCAGGGCTAGATGTCTGTGATACCATAACTGGGGATGGTCGCAACACTATGCTGGCAGATGGACGTGTTGAACCCAACGGGTTGAATGTCTGCTGACTGAAAGATGTTCCATGACTGTACAGGGGGAAAAAAATAAATATGTTAATGCCATCTCTAGCAAACACTTTAATTAGAAATAGATCTTTCAGTAATTGGTATCCAGGAGACCAAGAAACATTTTATCTGAGACTTCAGACATTCACCATGATGTGTGCTGGAATCTGATGCTTCTGAGCTATTTCGCAACACAAAATGGTTAAAATTCACTGACATTTTGGGACGTCTTGTCACTTCCATTATGTGGGTTTCAGAACCCAGAAGCACCAGATTATAAAATTTTCCTTTTATTGTACATAAGTCTTTCAGGTTTCATTCAGACTAATGGAATCTTCCTCACACAAAAAATTAACCCATTCACTGCTATGTATAGTGTGGATACAGTCAACTATGTGCTTGCAATTTCACTACATACTTCTGTACACTAAGGACAATGACACCTGATCCATTAACAATGACAGCTGTGGATCCTTCATGAACAGCTTCTTGTGCATATCTGACATGCAGTAGGTGCCAATTAAGTGAGAATACTGTAACTGCTCTGTCTTATCTAGAAGCCATATTGCTTGTTGGGCTTACAATTTGTAACTGCGTGAAACAACGACAAATTTTACTTATATACAAGTTACACACATGCATGGTCATATTCTGCCACATAATTGTGCACAGGTCTTAAAAATGTAATTAGCCATGAATACTTACTAGAGATGGCAGACCTTCCAGTATGCTATGCTGTGTATGCAAAATAACTGTTGCAACATATTGAAAGTAATGTTAAAGTACAGTATTCATTACGCCCAGATATTACACAGTGGAATTACAGCTGGTAACACATCATGCAAGCAACATCTGGGACAAAACATGGACTGACTTCCCACACTGTTCTTTAAAACTGTCAAACAAAACTCATCAAATTTTATGCTTGTTGACTGTGCATCCCTGTATAATCTTGTAAATAAAGCCAGCTTGATGCACAATTTTTCTTTGTTTGTTTATTTCTTTTCTCTACATGTTTCCTGGGACTATGTGCCCATCATCAGGAGAAACAACTGTAACTATGCCAGACTTGGCATTTGTCACTTTGTATGGAGGACTGTCTGGTATGATTGTCTGGTAGGCATACCAGACAGACATCCATACAGAGTGACAAATACCAAGTATGCATAGATACAGTTATTTCTCCTGATGATGGGCACATAGTCCCTGGAAACTAGAGAAAAGAAATAAACATACTGAGAAAAACTGCGGACAAGAAAAACTTATCAAACTCTTCACTGAATTTCCCAGCCTGAACTTTACTTCCTAAGGAGTGCTTCTTTTTTAAACACTGCCAGCAGATATAACTTAAATGACGACAGTTAGCATAGTACATGAATTTATTTTCCTGAACATAATCCTGCGAAAATTCTGTATGATGGTATACCTCATTAAGAGAGTATCTTTTTCCCTGTCACACACAGCAGAGTAGCGTTTGACTACAATTTTTGCCTCCAGATGGGGCCAGATCATGTCCCCAAATCATACTGTATAAGTAAACTTTCATAATTATTTTTAACATGAGACAGTGGAAAAATTCCATAAATTCAGTTATTTAAAATAATACCCAGAGCTTTAAATTTTGAGTATTGCAGCAACAGACATACTAAGTTGCATTCAAAATTGTAGAAGTAAAGACAATTCTAATTTCAGTGTTGTAAATAGACTCTTTTCTCTTTCTTGAAGGAAATGAATCATACAATAGCACCCTACGTCATTCAGTGCCCAGTAACTGAACACTGCATTTCTTTCTAGCTGTATCTGTCTTACAGCTGCTTTATTCTGTATTATTTCCTTGTTCTTGATTCAACATCTTCATCGATGCTACAACTCACCTGAGAACTTGCACTGTTGAATCTGGACCTTGTTCGTCCCTTGAAGAATTATAAGGCGGAGGTGGTTCCGGTGACAACAGCCCTGTCCTCATAGCAGGAACCCTATCACTCATCTCTCCCAGTTCACTGATATTTAGGTCCACTGCAATGGGACGTGATTCCCTTGAGAATGTGTGACCTCTTGGCATACTAGTGCGACTTTCAGTTGGACCTAAAGAGTGCGGGGCGACGACTGGATCAAGGTCCACCAGAAGACGTGCGCTGGCTACAGCTGCATCTAACGGAGTAGCAGCCAAATTGGTCGGGTTGGAAAACGAATACATGTTCGCCACTCCACTAGCTGTAGAAGAGCAGTGCATTCGGTACAACGGTCCTGCCAAACAAGCAGTAGGCACAGCTGTCACATACAGATCACGTGTATTGTCTTTAAAATTAAGATACATTGACCCAGCCCTTGTTCTGCACCCTCGCTCCGTTCCTGGAAAAGTGGGCGTACAGCGAAAAGACCTAAATCGAAGTGATATTCCCATAAGAAAAAAATTAAATACATGCAATTAAGCTAGCCAAAGGGAGCTGAAATGAAAACGCGCAAATTAAATAGTGTAAAGTGGTAAAAGGCATTAAAGCAAAACGGCATAAAACAAATGGATGTTAAATGAGGGATCGTTGTATAACATTTTAGGGTTCCAAGGTAGATTAAGGTTAAAAAAAGTCACATTCTTGTCATTTGGATCATCCTATCTTGACAATCAGAGCACATTTACAACCCTGGAGATTGGGCCTGTACATTACTCTGACACATTGGATGCCACCTACCAAACCACACGGTGTCATAACACAGAAGGTCCTAATGTGAATGCGCACTTATGGTACAAGATTTAAAGAGTAAATTACGAGCAGCTAAGAGCATCGGCTTGTCGTCCATTAAATTCCAATACTTATGGTGATTTCATCACAAGAAATTGTCAAAATTGACAGAAATGATGCGATCATTACGCAAGGAAAACTAAGATGGGGTCTGTAGCTAAAAGTATGGTACAGAGATTGTGCCTAGATTCAGGTGCAACAATGTTGACCTGTCCTAACAGAAACAGTTGTGATCATGTTTCCTTATCAGGTACTATGTAACTAAATTTCAGGGAGTGGTGACCGAGCAAACTGGCTTTTATTATGGAGGTGCCCAGATCGAATATTGGCCGAGACACCGACTTCCCTGACTGAGATTTTCATGATTAAATACTACTACTACTACTACTACTACTACTACTACTACTACTACTACTACTACTACTAATAATAATAATAATAATAATAAAGTGTAGGGTTGAAGTGAAAAAAATAAGTTGACCAATAACATCAAATTATGTCTAAACGATTGCCTACTCTTTTTCTTCCTAATGTGCACACCATAAACCATAAAAAAGAATAAACATGGCACTTGAAACGTTATACAGAATCGATTGTTCATGGGATATGTTTATCTACTTGATATTCTGCAGGATTAAAAGGACATAAAGTAACGAAGTGGTGCGAATTTATTGTAACTTGATTTATCTTAAACGGAGGGAGATCAGAGGAGTTGACTGATGCGTGATATTAGTATGTAACACGTCACACGCCGTAGCCGACACACGCTGACACATCGCTTGCATATTTTATAACCCGAACGTGACGGAACAGAACGTGATACACGGAAAGTCACGCTGCACAGAAATTAATAACTCAAAGGTTACTAGTTTCTGTGCCACAAAAAGAACTCGTGTTTTATTAATGAATCGCATAAATTATAGCCTTTGATGTCTGTACAACAGAGGCGGTAGACTTCAAAGACCTCATCCTACATGTTTAGATTCATAATGCAATAACAACTTAATAACATTTATTCACTCAAATCACCTGTATCCTCGTTTGGCATTGGCATGGAAGTGTTGCGGGGTTACTGTTACCATTATTCTATTTTTACTACAGAGCAGTGTAATAAAACAAAGAGCACAAGATAATAATTTACAGTCACTTTCGACCATTTTTAGTTTATTCCACAAGCATTAGTGGGCCCTCCACAAAATATCATTTTGTAAGGCTTATGAAAAGGGACCGCGGTAGCACAGTGGTTAAGGTGCTGTGTTACAAATCAGAAGGTCGCTGGTTCGATCCCAACTAGTGTCACTGGATTTTTCATTAGCATAAATTCCTTCCGATCGCACTATGGCCCTGTGATCGACTCAGCCTCTAACAGAAATGAGTACCAGGAGTATTTCGTGGGGGTAAAGGTGACCGGTGCGTAAGGCTGACAACCTACCACCATCCTGTGCTGTGCCGTTGTCACGAAATTTGAGAACCTTAACTTCTTGGTACCCTCTGGGCCTCCCCGGGCCTGTAACAGGACTGCTTAAGGCTTATGAAAATCGTCGCAGTTGCTTTGTCTATCTTAGAAAGGTCCGAAAGAGTGAAGGACTGGAATGAAACACTGCAAAAAATTATCCTCCATAAAGTAGAAATAATTACAGTGATACCTCGGCTAACGAAGATAATTCGTTCCGGGATCACATTCGTTAGCCGAAACGTGATTTCCCGTAGGTTTCTATAGAAAATCGTTTAATTCATTCTGGATGCTGCCCACTATTTAAAGATAAGTTTTAGAAAATAGTAAAAAGCACACTATAAAAAGGCAAAATCTCACCAAAGGTTGAGATGAACAGCTACCCTATTGGATGAAGGCGAATGGAAAGTAGAATGAACAACTGACGATCTTTACACTATTATACTGAAAATATATTATACAGTACACTTTATACTATTAAACTGAAAATATGTACACAACGTTTTTACTATTTTTCTTCCAAATTTTCAAAATATATTCAAGGTAAGTCTTCTCTTCTTCAGTAGCTGGCCTCTATCTCTTTGCTAAAGGAGAAGTCAAAAATCTGTCCAAAGTTGATTGAACTTCTCTTTTTTTTCAGAATGTTTTTAAAGTGATTCAGACACTTGTCTTCAACCAAGGCACAAAGTCTGTTTATTTCAGCTTTGTTGGGATGCCACTTTGTAGCCAAAGACTGAAACTCTTCCCAGCAGTGCAGCATTTTTTAAATGTCACCTGTTGTCATTCTTCCCTTTTTATCTCTCTCGCCTTCTGATAAACATCCGTCATCAAATCCGAAGCAGCTTACGTTATCAGGCGTCTCACTTCTCGCTGTCTCGAAAGTAAACAACCCAGTCGGATTGGTGGGTCTCCCCTATGTGATGTGGTCAGCTCATTTCTTTTCCACACAAATACAGACGGGAAAGATGAGCTCCTGGAATGTCCCGACCGTTCATGTTTGCTGCTTTATGTTAGCGCGCGCATCCACTAAAACATTCGTTAGTCGAGTAAGAAAAAAAGCGAAAAAAATCTTCGTTAGCCGAAAAATTCGTTATCAGGGTCACTCGTTAGCCGAGGTATCATTGTATTAGTACAGGAAACAAAGCTAAATACTTAAAAGGACCAGCCACATATAACATTTGTCCACACTAAGGATCCCTCCTACCCCACGTTTAGATCAGTGAATGCTTCGAATTTAAAATTATTTTTGATTCCAACAGAATCCTACATCAGCAAACTTAAGTTTCGATACGGCCCTCAGAATTCATGATTAACAAAACCAAACAAATTTATCAATATTTTAAATTCGTCATTAATCGTTTATTTTAAAGAACTCTTCGTTTCTCTGAGATTTTAGGCAACGCACGCTGATAACTGACAGCAGAAAGAATTTTAGCTAAAACATTTACTGTCACACGACTATACAGAAGCTTACACTTTTTTTTTCTTCCGATGTTCTACCGCCATGCTTATCAGCAAGTAGTTATAAACAGAAGCAGACGGCAGCGAAGAAAGTTGCGCTCCGATTGGCATTACGATATCCACGATTACGTACAAATGTAGCGTCTCTCCAAATTCTTTCTAGTTATTAAGGTTAGTTATTATTAGGAAGTGCCGATCTCAGTGGCCGCGCGGTCTAAGGCGTGGGTCTAAGGCCGCTCGCTTGTTCGGATTGTGGGTTCGAATCCCGCCGGGGGCATGGATGTCTGTGTTGAGTGTTGTGTGTTGTCAGGTAGAGGTCTCTGCGATGGGCTCATCACTCGTCCAGAGAAATCCTATAGACTATGATGCATCGTTGTGGGTGATCTAGAAACCTCAAGAATGAGGAGGCCATGGCCCGCGTTGGGCCGCAGCGCCACAGGAAAAAAAATTATTAGGTAGTTTGTTTTTAAAATATCACCTGTTGTTAATCCAACGGGCTTAGCACTAACTAGTCCGTTACACAGCGTACCTTGACCACAGTTAATTATGTAAAGCCCACCTGCTGTAACGTTAAGAGATTCACTTTTTCCCCCCACACAGTGCATTTAGGTTTTGTGTACGGTTCTTACAACAAATACCTATGATTTCCTTGGTACTAAGCGGTTGGACTCTCTATTGGAGAAGGAATTTACTCTCTGTTAGGTACGAACGAAAGTTCCATACAAGACGTAAAAGAATTTCAATCTTAAAACAGGCCGTGCTATTGCTCAGGAGTTTTGGCCCCCAGTTCCTATCTCTGGCCGCGTCCTCGAAAAAATGCTGTAATGTGGATAATGGGCAACATTGTGACTTATATTTGCCAAGGAAGGCGATCATTCGCTTTGGAACACTAGACAGAGTAGCAATATGCAGCGTTCCCGTTGGAAAACGTGCAGATGGCGAAAGCAGATTGCTATGTAAGCGAACTATCTGGGTACGTGCACCTAACTTGTGGTGATGTAGGATTATTCTGAGACTATGTAGGACAGGCAAGGCACGTGTGCCGTAACATTGAGGCGCGTTCGTCTAACCACTGAGGTCGTGGAAAAGCAATGAGTATTAAATATTCTGAGTGTGTGTTTGTAGCCGTTGATATCCAGCACGCAATGCGCATGCTTCAGATTGTCATCTATGGCCTGTCCGGTTCTACAATATTTTTCCACATTATATCATAAACGGTACGATTTTAGTAAAAAAAAAAGTCTTTGAACATAAAATGCGTGCTTTGATTTTCTCTACAAGATTTGTCGGAAATATTTCTCATTCTAAGAAGAACTGAGCTAGATTTTATCAAAAACTATACATGGGTGAACATGTAGAGTGCCCGCTATACTTCTCAGATTATAATGAAAGTTGAATTTTCTCGACAAATTTTAGAAAAATACTCAAATATGAAATTTCGTGAAATTTTGTCCAGAGGGAGTCGAGTTGTTCCATGCGGACGGAAGGACAGACAGAAGTAACGATGCTAATAGTGGCATTTCGCAATTTTTCGAAAGCGCCTAAACACGATTCTTACCCTTTCTTCCGTGTGCTAGGTATCCTGTGACGGGAGACCACGATATCTAAATGTATGCTGAAACAATCCTTTAGATGGCCAACCGGTGTGATGTGTTTTGGACGCCTGCCGCCAATTCTCACGGGTCTCGAACTGTATGTTCCCCTCTCTGCGTGTCAGGGGCGCCGCTTATGTTGTGATGTCGGGCAATGGTAACAGTCACTTCGAGCCTTCGTGACTGCTGAGTGCTGTACATGCTTATGTAAAAGATGTCATAAATCGAATGTACGTATGAAAATACAAACCAATAGGCAACAAGACGTAGTAGCACTGTACATTGTGTGGCAAGTGATTGAATAAATCTGATATTTTATGAAAGAAATGAGGTTAGTTGTTGGTAACTGGCCGCGGAGGACCGGGTGCGATGTCAGGACACTCGTGTCGGATTGATGGTGGAAAATGTGGACTGAGACAGGTTTCTTTCTGAGTACTTTCGTCTTCCTCAGTACGTAAGGACACACCAGTGTTCTACACTCTTCTTCATCTTCACACTACGCTTGTAAAAGCGGCGAAGGAGCGTAGCCTGGGAATGCAATAGATCGACGCTCTTTCGGAAAGAAAAGTTTCTATTTTTAAATCCGTCTACAATTTTGTTTCTGGGCCAAAAGGCCTGCCTACTAAGCTTAATTATGATCATCTGTACGGTACAAACAGCAGTGTTGTCTTCCGCAGGCGCGAGGGTAGAATCCTTGATCTCTGACGTGACAAGCGTCTGGTGTTGTTGCTGCAGTGCGCTTAGCATCTCTTACAAAGTGTCGCTACAAACAACCTGTATGAAGTTACGCGAAACTCTCCCTTACTACAGCAGTAAACGCACTACAGCTCCTGCCATTCACGCAGATGCACAAGGCAGATGAAGTTCTGGGAGTCCTTGTTCACGTTCATTTTGGTGTCCTTCCAAATTCTGTCTCCCAAAAACAAAACTCTATCTACATGGGGACGGGAAGTTGCTTCTTACCCTGCCTAAGAAACAAGAGCCTGATTCAGACTGAAAAGTAATACTAACTCCATACAGAACAGAACTTCTTCAGAAACTAGAAGTGGGTCACCCTCTCAAAAAAAATCACTGCTTTAATGGAATACATAAGTTCATTATCTCGTTCACAAAAGCCAAGCTCATGATCCTTATCCTGAGCTGGACGAATGCTCTCGACATTCCTGCAACCCGTTTCTCTAATATTCGTTTAAAATTATCCTCTCATTCATGCCTGAACCCTCGAGATGCCCTTTTTCATTCGGCAGTTCTTATCAAAATGCCGTATTTCTCATTGTTCCGAAGCACGCTACAAGTCATACTTATTTCACCATTTTTTTACTTAACTGTTTTAGACGTTCAAATTAATTTTCAGCCTACCGTTTTAAACTATCAGTTATGTGTCCACATTTTTCATTGCACAAGCTACGCTTCACTTTACATCTTCCCATTCACTTCTCTGGCATAGCATGCTGTATTCTCTGTGCCACATTCACAGCGAAGTTTTCCGAAGCCGCCTGAAACCAGAGGTGATAGCTACCCCTCGAGTCTCAATGAATCATTCATGAGTTGTTTTGTCAACAGATAATAATTCTGAGGGGAATGTTACAACAATTAACAACAACAAACATTCCCATTAATATGCAAATAGAACGAATAACTAAAGCTAGACACGTCACAAGTTTGAACACAAAAGTGAGGTTCAGCAGAAAGTTTCTATTATGAAATAAGTGGTTTCTGGGGCAATGTATTGTCCGTGAAGTTCATGGTGACGGAGAGCAGTGTTAAATTGATATCAGAGCGTGCTCACGACATGGGTCTGATTTCACAGTAGAAAACCCTGACGTATAACGTCGAAAGGAAATTTTCACCTTCGTCCGTCAGAAGGCCTACACCAAAACGGATATACAGTGAATATCTACAGATACAACCCCATTTCAGAACTTATATTTACATTTTGCAGTATTATAAAGAACCACTGCAAAGCATGGGGCTTCAAACTAAAAGAAACAAAGAGGAAAAACAAAATGAATACCGGTAGGACAAATTTTCCATCACACATTTCATGATATTTTGTAGAGACAATTCCTGTCTTTCCTAAAGCACCAGATCAGTTGTAACTGTGGAAAAGTATTCTGTATATAGTGATTCAAACGGAGCTAGTGGCGGCAGGGGTATAATGGGTCTTTCGATAAATGAGGTGGAGGGGTGTGAGCTGGAATCATCTGGTTCTGGACTGGGAAAATGAAAGACATATAATTGAACCTTCGTGTTACATGAAAAGCGGAGAAATTCTTGACCATCTGAACAGCTGTGAGCTGCTACATATGAATGCTGCTGAGCATCGTTACTCGATTGCTTGGTTATTTATTCGATAGCAATCGTCACCCTTTCCTTACCGCCGTCGTATATAGATAGATCTCGTTCGGCTTGACTGCTAACAGTAGATGTTTACAAAAACCCATCTAATATAATTAGCCTATTTACTAATGTCAATCGTTTATGTTATACCATTTACTTTGTATATATAATATCCTATTGTAATCCAAATTATTCCACAAAATAACGTGTTTCTGTTCACAATCTTTCATCTCCCTCCTCCTTTAGACTTTGTACAGTTTCTTACACTTGGTTTCTTCCATTTACATTTCATTTTGTATAAAAATTTGCCTAAATGTTTTCATTCTGTAGTGTTGGTACAGGCACAAGGATTAAGGAATAGGAAATAAGGATTATATTTGAGAATATTTCATCTATTCAATGGAAACGCACACAAATAATGCAACTGCTGTTCAACTACTTTCGCTTGCACAGGTTCACTTACGTGCAAAGGTGTAAACTGCGGCCGGGCGAAGTGATGTATAGCGTGGTTTTCAGTATGATGGCGGTGAATTATAATACATCGGTGATATATTTTGAAAAACATGATAACAGCAAATTCTATAAGAAATATTGTTTATTTGTCAATAATTCACCCTACAAGCATGGCTACCGTGCAAATAGTTGAGGGCATGTGTGCTGGATTTAACATAGCCAGAATTTACAACAGGGGAAATTACATGCAGAATCGGAACATTACATGACATGACTTATGGTTCGTTCTGTTTTCAGCGTGTACATCAAAACGCGTTACGGACAGAGGAAACCGAACTAAATCACACGACTCATTTTATATTCTTCTGCTCTAATAACAGTTATTTCACGATATGCGAAACACAGATTCTCAGCTTTTCTGGCCACTGACAAAACTTCCTCAAGGTTCGTCCACTTCATATGATCAAGCTGTTCCTATCTACAAAATGTTAGGTGAAACGTTACAAAGAGATATGCGGAATGGGTTTTTAGCTCCGAAAATTCTAAGCACTAAACGGACAGCAGTCATCATCTTCACGCCACGGCATCTTTACTGCCGCTAGAATACAAATGGTGCCCACCAGCTGCAATGTGCAGAGAGCATCGGAGCCGATATAGACGGGACAGTGAACAGAGGGATTCTGCCCCCACTGCTAAGTTGACCTCCATTCTCCGGTGTCCATCCTATAGCCTAATGACTAATGCACCCACTTAGCTACGTACACTCACTCTGGCAAATTATTATTCTTTAAGAAGTACTGACGGCCCCCTTACGATCTTTTATCTCCCTCCAGAAGACATAAGCAAGACCGATTTAATCCGCGACCCGAGTTCTGGGAAATTCTGAAAGCCTCCTCGAATATCTTCCTCCTCCTCCAACTTACAACCTCAATTACCGTAGCGGAAAACTGTAATATTTTCAATGTTCTGATTAATTATTGATACTCACCACCATTGGCAGGAGGCTGACGCTTCTTGTACAGAATACAGCACGAGCAGAAGCAGCACAGCATCGTGGTGATTATGATGACTGCTGTCACGACACCGAACATTACCCCCAATAACAATGGTAGTCTGCAACAATGACGAAACACTGTGACAGAACTCAACAGTATTTTGAGGTCACTGTTGCTTGCGTCAGTATGACCACAGGGCATCCCACTGGCATCTAGATTAAAGTTTATTTTGCCAACCAGTACTTCAACTGCAAATGACTGTCGGAAGAAAACTACGATTAAAATTTTGCAGCGAAACGTATATCCAGTCGTGCCTTTCTTCCGTCCTATTTCATGAAAATAAATGGCAGAATCTAAAATGCGGCCTTTTTTAAATACAGTGTAGAAGCATAAAATAATACTTTCTCTTTAAATCAGAGTGTCAACTGTGTTTACCACCAGGCGTGTCAAAAAAAAAAAAAAAAAATCCGCATTTTTCCCACACAGGGCATTTATGTTCTCCATATGTCTGTTACAGTAACAGCGGTCGTTTCCATAAAGACACCCAACTGGTTAAACACTTTATTATCCAACTAATGCACAATATATAATATGTAGATACAATTAAAATTATAAAATATTTAAAAGTGTTCCAACATGTTTCGGATCACAGACGAACCATCATCAGGGAGCCTTTTATAGTGCTTGGCTAAAAATTACAAGAATGATTCTATCGTGTCTGTTGACATGGACAAGTTCGGTGTTATGACAGCACATTCCGATCCGCTGTGCGGGTCAGAATATGCTGCCATAACACCGACCTTATCCATGTCAACGGACACGATAGAATCATTCTTGTAATTTTTAGCCAAGCACAGTACAAGGTTCCCTGATGATGGATCGTCTGTGATCCGAAAGAGGTTGGAGCACTTTTAAATATTTTATAATTTTAATTGTATCTACATATTGTATATTGTGCATTAGTTGGATAATAAAGTGTTTAATTATCATTGATGAACGGTGCAAACATGAAGACATCCAAGTGGTTGTTCTTTGTTATGGAAAAGCAGTGTGTTTGTGATACAGAACTTTAATTTTTATGTACAAAACCATATTTAAGGGAACCCAAAAAGCTCTGTATTCATCTTCATCTGAATACTAGCCTTACCAAAAAGAAGATGGCGAAAGCTGCGGACCCTCACACCAAGCAGTATGGTTTCGGATATCGAAGGGCAACATAGGAAATATTTTCGTATCTTCTTTCAGGTTTCAAAATTTTCTTGTTTTCTTTCTGCCCCCAAGCAAACGCTGAGGTGTTGTCCAAGTTCCTGTTCTTGCTGCACGCTTCTTTTGCGGCTTTCCCGATTTAAGTTCATCAAAATTAAACCCCTCGTTCTAACCACCACTAAATAACCTTTCCAATTCATCCACTTTAACATTAACCAGTAAAACAAAATTCCGCGGTCCTTATTTTGCACCACTAACGTCTTCACCGTCATGCTACTCCTAACGGAAGAACAAGCGGGCGAAGCCTAATAAATTTCTAACAACCTCTAACTCATCTTCGCCCATTAAAGTGTCTCTCATTTCTCTCAAGAATTTGCCTTTCACTTAGCATTACACTATTATTTTTTACGTATCTCTGTCATTTTGGCTTCAAAAGCTTCACACCTGGCTTATTAGAATTGGTATAAGACTGATAATAGGAGAAAGTTACATCCGCATGTTTGGTTCTCCTTCATTATTTTGATATTCGCCTTCTTCATTTTTCTAGGTAACGTCATGGAAAATATCGCTGCCGGAATAAGCAATTTACCAGAGTTCAAAAATAACCCCTTTGAATTTTCCTGTAGTTATACTTCACAGCCAACTCAGCTGAACTGCTAGAAGAATCAATGTAGTATCATGGCCACCGATGTTCTGCAGAACTAACTAATCAATCAGTGTAAATTATACTAGCATCTATGTATGACGTACCTGTTGAAACATCTAATATGTAACTTACGTTTCACCGAAGATTAAAGCCCTTATCACTAGTGCTTCTCTACACACGTTTGGTCCCTAAATCTTCAAATCGATGTGCCTCGTGTGTTTCATTACAGGGTTCTGCAATTTACACTCACAGTGCATTCATGGGTTTTTATGGTTCCTGACAGACGGACGGACTGACGGATACACAGACAGATATGACGAAGTCAATAGTCGCTTTTCGAAATTTTGTAAACGCGCCAAAAAATATGTTTCTTGTGAGGTAAGAACTGAAGTTTCCAGTACTAATATTCAACTAAACCTCAAACTTCAAATATCTACTTAGAAATGATTACAACTACCTTTTCATCTTACGAAATTCCTGACTAGTCGACTTACTGACTAATTTACTGACTGACTGATTGAATAAATGACCGACTGACCGATTGATTAATTGATTGATTTATTTATTTAATAAATGACCGACTGACTGAATGATTGATTGAATATGAACGACTGACTGGTTGATTGAATAAATGACCGACCGACTGACTGACTGATGGATTGAATAAATGACCGACTGACCGACTGACTGATTGACTAAATGACCGACTGACTGACTAATTGATTGAATAAATGACCGACAGACTGACTGATTGAATAAATGACCGACCGGCCGACTGACTGATTGACTAAACGACCGACTGACTGATTGAATAAATGACCGACTGACTGACTGACTGATTGAATAAATGACCGAATGACTGATTGAATAAATGACCGAATGACTGATTGACTAAATGACCGACTGACTGATTGAATAAAAGACCGACTGACTGGCTGACTCCCTTACTTTTTCGACAAGCCGGGAACTTCCAGTGGCAACTAACAAACAGTTTATTGATCAAGAACTAAGCTGTCTCTAAAAATCCGACTTTCATGGCCTTGAAAGCCATCACTGAACCTCCACCAGACCGAATGCACTTTAGGTTTCATTTAAAAGAACGATAGCAATGGTTATTATGAATTAACGTCCTACTTATCAGGCATCTGTAAACAATACCGACTTCTAAACTGATGATACAGACAGTACGGTCCGCGTCATTAATTTTGTACCAGACTACACGGAGTCACATTACAGGCGACAGCAGCTTCAGAGTGACCGCCCTGAGAACCTCAAACGTCGCATATCAAAGATCTACCATACATTAATATTCTCCTCACATCCAGATCCCTGTCTCCCAAGTAAGTATTTCCTTCATGTCTCGCAACCCTAAGGTGCCGCAGTACATATTCTCTCCGCTACGAGCGCCACAAGTCCTCGCACATCCCACCCTCATTGAGTTAATCACCCGAGTACAAACTGTAACAATCATCATGACGAACATCTATTCCACTCTGACATAATCTCGCACAGTTCCAAATACCCCTCGAAGCACTTCTTTTCCCAACAACCTCAATTCAGTTCGTCGCTCAGAGTGACACATTACAAACAGAAAGAACTTTTATGAGTCAACGAAACGCGGCCCTTTGCATCCGTTACATCGCAAAAATAGAATGGATTAAACATTTTTTTAAGAGAAGGTAGTACAGTACAGTACAGTACAGTAGAGTACAGTAGAGTACAGTACAATAGAGTACAGTACAGTACAGTACAGTACAGTACAGTAGAGTACAGTAGAGTACAGTACAGTACAGTACAGTACAGTAGAGTACAGTACAGTAGAGTACAGTACAGTACAGTACAGTACAGTA
>Ga0123355_10007145_pt1 | contig 16670 bp, 14 predicted proteins | sample TergutEmb28metaG_3_FD_89872 | JGI IMG/M metagenome (GOLD analysis project Ga0123355, IMG submission 89872) | Embiratermes neotenicus P1 segment gut microbial communities from Petit-Saut dam, French Guiana - Emb289 P1 | ecosystem: Host-associated > Arthropoda: Insects > Digestive system > Gut ...
GCCATAAAAGATGAAGCCTTACTTTTTTTGATGTTTCTAAAACCCCGCAGCAGTGCCGCTACCAAGTACGCAACTGGGGGCAGGAATAAGCTAGTCAGGATCATTGTATCTTCATTAAAGACGTCATCGATATGATAAATATTAAAGAAATAGCCTATAAAAGCACCTGTAAGCAGGCTCACGAAAGTTAAAGTAAGATAAATGGATACCACAACAGCCAGCCTTTTAGCAATAGACGATTTGTAGTTAAAAGTTATGATGAAAAACCCCAATGAATAAGACAAAAATTCAGATATGGCCCAATATACCATTGATCGGTTGCGGAAAAAGAAAAATTGAAGGATTGCCATAACCAAAACCACAGCGTACGTAAGTATCATGATGGGTAGGGATGTTCGTCTTTTTCCGTAAAATACGCCCATCATCCTTTCAGTATAGAGCAATAACATAAATGAAGAAACGATAAATACTACGGCAAATATATCCATGATATCAAACCCTCCGACTTTCCATAATAACACAATAGACTTCCCGTACTTCCGCTCTCTTTGGCCTGCTGATAGGCAAGGAAGTTCCATCTGTTGTTAATATGACCTCTTTATATTTTACCGCCTTTATATAGTCGTAATTAACTACATAAGAAGTATGGATAAATAGAAAATCTAAGTCTTTTAGCTGCTCTTGAAACACCTCGTTAAGGGTTCCGTAAAATTCTTCTTTTCTTCCACCTGCTAAGTGCATTGTCAATTTTCTTTTGTCGCTTTGCAAATAGACGATATCTTTAACTGGCACTTTATAGATATTATGCCCGATTTTATACGAGAAACTTTGCGTCCCTTGCCCGGATATGCTCAAATATGTTTTTACAACTTGCTCCACTTTCTTATAGTCAAGGGGCTTTATAAGGAAATTAAGCGGGCGTATATCAAATAATTGCATGGAATATTTCATCTTCCACGAGATGTAAATGATTGAAGTGATGTTGTTTTTGTGGGTTTCACGAATAAGCCTGCCAACTTCAACGCCGTCAATGGCGTTTTGGGCAAACTCTATATCAAGAAAGATTAAATCATAGTGCGCCCCTGCCTCCATTTTGGCGCACAATGCTTCGCCCGTAAAATAAACATCAATTTCACAGGGGATGTTTATTTTTTCGAGCATTTTCATTAAAGCATTTTCTAACTCTGCGCCTATTCCTTTTTCGTCATCACATATAGCAATAAGTAACGCCATATTTCATTACTCCACCTTTAATCGTTTTCTTGTAATTCTATTAGCTTAATACCGCTTTGGCAAGTTACCACATGTGCTGTTTGTTACAAAAACAGTGTTGTTTGTTACAATTTCTCGCACAACGGAAATTATTTGATAAATTATGTCGAGAGTAAATTATGAGGAGATGGTAATAGCAATGAAGCGATTTGTCAAAAAAACAATGGCATGGTTACTCGTTTTAATCATGTCGGCAACCAATGTAGCTGCTGTAAGTGCGGCTTCAGAAGTGCAAGAGTCGGACTTTCTGCCCATTCGGGCCACTTTTGAAGCCCTTGGCGGTGAAGTAGAGTGGAACACGGAAGCCAGAAGCATCACAGCCGCTTTGGCATATAATACCTTGGTGTTTTTCGCAGACAGCCAAAGCGCTTATGCGAATAGCCAGGCTGTAACGCTGCAAAACACCATTTCTATTGTTGACGGCGTGTCTTATATTCATGCCGATGATTTTAATTATGTACTTATGCGGGGGATGGGCATTGAAGTTGGTAGTCACCTGAGCGGAACGATACTTGAAGCCCATCTGCTTGCGCCACTATTTATGGCGGAGTTCTCTGTCCCCGGTATGACGATTGCCATTGTAGATGCACAGCGAGGTTTCACTTGGATGCAAGGTTTTGGTTATGCGTGTACCACACAGGGCATTCCCGTGAATGAACATACTGTCTTTGGGATAGCTTCTGTTTCCAAGCCCTTTACAGCCATTGCTATAATGCAGCTTGTAGAAAGCGGCATTATAGACCTAGATACGCCCATTATAGAGTACCTTCCCGATTTTAGCATGCAGCCTTCGCCCGGCTTCGATAGCGATTATAAAAATATAACCACAAGAATGTTGCTGACACATACATCAGGCATGGGGGCGCAATTTTATCTTACCAGCATTTGGGATTATGACTACTTCTCGCTTGGTGGGCACAGTCCTGAATTTATGAATTTATTTTTAGATAATTTGGCGCAATATTATTTGGAACACCCCGAGGACAAAGTTTATTATTACAGCAACAATGGATATGTTCTGCTGGGTGTTTTGGTTGCGGCTATGACAGGGAATGACAACTTCTTTGATGATTTTGTGCGCTATACAAACGAGCATATTTTTGAACTAGCCGGGATGACCCGCTCCAGCTTTATCCTTACTGACAGCTTAATGCCGTATCTTGCCAGGCCATATGTCGACCTCGAAACGCCAGAGGAATATATTTTCCCCAACGGATTACCTACGGGTTCGATGGTTTCTACCGGCCATGATATGGCACGCCTCATGCACATCTTGCTTAACGACGACGGAAAACTGCTTGCACCCGGTACTGTAGAGCTCATGATGCAACCTCATGATTTTGATTTTTCCGATGTAGGCATGGAATATGGTTTTGGATTTGGACAATTCACAACAGCAAACGGATTGCAAATTGTAGGGCATGATGGCCAATGGAACCATTATGGAGCATCAATGCTTTTTCATGTGGATAGTGGCTTGGGTGTTTTTGTCGCAATCAATGGTGAATTTGGCCGGGCTCATGGAGTTGCACTTCTTACGAACATTATGCTATTAGAACATGCTGTAATGGAAAAAAGCGGACAGCGATAATTTTTTATGTAATTGAAGAGATAAGCAGCTTGTGGCATTGCGCCGCTTATCCCAATTGCATATATGGTACAAAACTCTATTGCACATGGCAGGAGTAAAAATGAGGAAATGAGGAGTAGAAGTGATACGAATGCAAAATTTAGCCAAAAGCTATGGCACAAACAAAGTGCTGCATGATGTCAATTTTGAAGTGAAGAAAGGGGAGATTTTTGGATTGCTGGGGCCATCAGGTTCGGGCAAAACAACAATCATTAACATCCTAACAAAGCAGATTGCCCATGACAAGGGAAGCTTTGATGTTTCAGCAACAGCCTTTGAAACGGGTCTGATGCTGGAAGAAGATGGGCTGTATAAGCGTCTAACCTGTACCGAAAATCTCAATATGTTTGCTACTATCTATAATGTTCCAAAGTCCAGGGTAGAGCAGGCACTCAATGCGGTTGGCCTCATCAAACAAAAGAAGCAACCTGTCATGAAGCTCTCTAAAGGCCAGCGTCAACGCTTAGCCATTGCAAGGGCTATCATAAACGATCCAAAAGTGCTATTCCTTGATGAACCAACAGCTAATCTTGACCCCGTTACAGCAAAGGAAATTCATCAATTAATCATTAGTTTACAACATGCGGGTACAACTATTTTCCTAACCACCCACAACATGGAAGAGGCGGTTGATTTGTGTACAAAAGTGGCACTGCTTAATAAGGGTAAGATTGTTGAATACGGCGCGCCGGAGGAAGTATGCGCCCGGCACGATGCTTACAAAACGGTTGCGGATCTTACCGCTGTCTTTATCAAATTAACGAAAGGGGCTGTTTAATATGCGTGCGATGTCCGCCATTTTTACGAAACAAATGAACGATACATTTAAGAATCCAACAGTAACGATGATTTTCATATTGCTGCCGGCGGTAGCATTTTTAATGACGAACTTCATAGAAGTTGCCCCTGATTTACCTGCTTTTGCCGGGATTGCTGCGTTTGCCTCGATGGGGATTGCGCTTATGCCTTTGGGGTCAATGCCAAGCTATATTTCAGAAGACATTGAAACAAATTCTTTACGATTTTTAGTCATGGCTGGCGTTAAACCTATGCAATATTTGTTAGGTTTATCCTCTTTCACCTTGCTTTTAGCATCCTTATCCATGTTAGCATTTGGTTTGATTGGTGGTTTATCAGGGGGCGATTTACTCCTATTTTTAGGCGCTTCTATTTTCGCTTTGCTTCCCGCCATCGCTTTAGGTGCGTTACTCGGGATTGTTTCAAAAAACGTTCAGCAAGGGATGACCTTTGGGACGATTTTTGGGCTGGTTCTTGGAATGATTCCTATGTTTGCTATGGCAAGTGAAAGCGTCATGAATGTAACCAAGTTTCTATTTTCGCAACAGGTTACAAATATCTATATGTACATTGTACATGGGCCGCCAACGTATATGGATTGGTCACTCACAGAAGCTTTTGTTATCATTGGCGCCAATTTTCTTGTGTTTGCTACATTGTTTTTTGCGGTGTACAAGAAAAAAGGCGTGAGTTTGGGTTAAGAAAGATAACTCTCGGTAGACAAACATCTATTATCAAAGCACCAGATGCTTAGACGCAGAGCCGGAAACTTGTTACTTTCTATGCACTTAAGATGAAGTGGAATAAGGAGTGGTGGTTAGTCAAAGAGTTAAACAAGAAGCGAACCGCGAAGGGCGGACTGGCTTTAACCGAAAGCGAACAACATTTGGTTACAAAGGCATACCATGAGGCACTTGTTTACGATGATGTTTGGTATTACCCTTGACTATGCAATTTTGATTATTGCCGCTATTATTTTTTAAGATGATGAAGATGTCGCTATCCGGGTATATCCCAAGACGCTTTGCATACAGATTAGCCGGGATTTTGAAATTTTTCCACACTATTGTATAAACCTTATACAAAATGGCGATATTTAAGTTGTGACCTTAAACTCCGTTTAAGGAACAACTAAATATCCCCCCTCAAAACCCGATCTCACTCCCCCCTGAGGTCGGGTCTTCCTTATATCCGCTTATAATAACAGCGGTAAACCAATTGTAAACGCAATATAAATTACTACTACTGCCACCAAGCACCAATCGACTTTGAACCGCGGCGGTATTTCATTCTCAACCGTAATAATATTCTCATCTTCAAGAATAACTTCTGGTTCTTCGTTTGTACCTTGCGCCACATCAAATTCGGCATTTCTTTGGCGGTTATGCTTGATAAATACGTTAAACAGCACCACTGCGCCTATCGTCGCAAAAATAGCAATAAACCCGATCATTCCAATGGCTACCCACTCCATATTAACGCCATAAAACATATCATATACCCTTTGGGCCATCTCCGGGTCGGTTCCCGCAAGGCTGTCGTACATCATTTGCGCAAAGGTTTGATCTGCCACAGCTTCTGCGGAATAATCATAAGATTGCGTGACCCAGTACATGAGCGACACATTGACGCCATTCACAAGAAAATGCGAAAAAATAGCAGACCAGATGCTTCTCGTGTAATATACCATGTACGCAAAGAAAATACCCAGGATAAACGTGTACATAAACTGGTGCAGGTTCAGGTGCATCAGGCCAAAAAGAAGGCCGTTGAAAATGGCAATTTTCTTAATACTGCCACGGGTGGTAGATTGAATGTACCCACGGAAAACGACTTCCTCGACAATACCGGGCGTAACGGCGACTGCTAGCATCATCATTATCCAAGAATGCCCCGCGCCGGAAATGCCTGCAAGCAGTTCTGCGGCATCGTTGTTTACAAACAGGCTGGATATCCCGGATATAAGCATCATTGCGGGTATGGCAAGTATGCTGATGAAAAAAATGTACACAAGATTAAGCATATCCAGCGGCTGGTTGGGCATGTGCCGCTTGAATTTATCTTTTGTTATTACAAGCCATATCCCAAGTGGTAAAATGAGACGGAGCACCTGCATTACAATGAAATACCACATGGATGTAAATATCTCGCGTGGTACACCATTTTCTATCAGTGCGTAAACAACAAACTCACTTATAATGCTAATGCCGATGAAAAATACCATCAAAAACAACATGAATGCCGTAGCGGGGTTTTTAAATTTTATTCTACCGGATTCCATTGAAATATCGCCTCCAAAGCTTTTGCTATTCTATCAAAATTTTGTGTATTCATTACCACCGCAAGGTATAATTCGTTCGCGTTAAGCCCCAAATATTCAAAAAACGGCGTGTTTGCAAGGGATACTGCCATAACATCTGTGTGTGTATGCCCTTCAATTTCGAATGTAATGGTTAAAAGCCGGTTCGAAATTTGCTGGTAGAGTGCGGGGCTTATGGCAGCCACATATTCCATGACCTCGTGCATTGGGCGGCTAAGTTCGCCTTCTGCAAGCTCTTGTGCGCCCTGTTGTGGCGTAAGAAACAAGTCTATTGCGCCAGTTTGAATCATAGCGAAAAAACGTTGCTGCAACGCAGAATCCATTTGCGGGTTGTCTGTGAAAGCGTAGGACGTAACCAAAACTCTTTCACGGTAGGGGTCGTTTACAATTACGCCAAGGTTTTCGCCTATTTCGTTTAAGCTGCCCTGGTACACTAGGGGGCCGACCCATGCAATGTATAAGTAGTCTCTTTGGGGCGGGTTAATGAACACATGGTTAATAAAGTAGCCGATTAGACCTATTACAAATATGACGGCGACAAGGTGCAGCTTGTAGTATTCCCATATATACCAGCGTTTTTCCACAAATGACATTTCGCGCATTTTTGCCCGTTCGGATTTGAAAAAATTTTTCAACTTCTCTTTTATCATCTTTAGTATTTTCATTCCGCACCCCCCAAGAAGTCTATTGCTCGTGGAAGGGCATCTTTGGAGTTTTTCCAAGGCTCGTTTGCATTGCGGTGGTCAAATTTTTGTACAAACCAATCACAATCGCCCTCAAGTTCCTTTGTAACTTTCTGCCACAGTGGCAGTATGATATCCATAAACTTTTCCCGTTTGCTGCGGCCGAGCTTTTCTGTTGCTTCCAAAAGCATGATAAAATGTGGCATGCAATAGCTGGTTTGGCTTTCTATAAGCTTGGCGTCGTCGCCGCCTTTGTTCCATATATAAAAGAATGTATCTACATATCTATGAAAGGTGCTGTCCACCCTGGTGCACACATAGCAAGAATTTCCGGTTTTCTCCAAGTGCTTTATTAAGCGCGGAAGCATTGCATTTTTGTCCTTGCCGAACAAGGGGAGGGGAATCCTGCCGTTGATGATATTGTCTGTATCTTTGCACAGCCGCTGCATATGCGTATGTAGCATGAGAGCAAGACCAAGGCGGTTTTGCTCTTTGTACATCGCTTGCATATGGGTTTTGCAAAACCCTGTTTTATTGGTTTCCATACGCACATCGTCTTCCATATACGCAGGCCCCATTATGAATTGTATCACATCGTTTTCTAATTTTTTGTGCATCTGGCAAAATGCACAACCCTGCGGGTCACGCAATGCGTCAAGCACCGGGATTGTGTGTATATGATCAGGCATATGAACATCTCCTCGTAATTTGTCACTAATTCTATCATATTACGTAGGGGGAAGTATATCAGGAAATGCAAAAAATTCTGGCAGGGTTATTTCCACGGGCTTTTTTGTCATAAGTTCTACGTAGGAGTTAAGCACTTTTTCCAGCGACGTCTTGAAATCGTGCCGTGTGATACCAGCCGTTGCGATTAGGGGAATTTCTTTGAAAAAGTCTGTGCCGATATATACCCGCGCAGAGCCAATCACATCCCCGGCAGAAACAGGAGCTTTTATAGATGTTGGAATGGACAGCTCTACATATACAGACTCTTTCTCGTTTTTGTTAAGCGGAACCCGTGCGCCATAATTATATACATAGTCTAAAGATTTGCTGCGGGAGCGCGTTACAGGCATAGACCCCGCTGGTGATTCTGCGGTGATTATTGTTTCAAATTCATAATTAGCAAAGCCGAATGATAGAATTTCTTTTGTGTCTACCCATTTCTGGTTACGCCCTTGCTGCCCCCAGCCAGATGCCAGCACTACGGATATTAACTGCATTCCGTCGCGTTTTGCCGCCCCAACAAAACAATGCCCGGCTTTGTTAGTAAAGCCTGTTTTAACGCCGTTTGCGCCAGGGAATTCGTCCAGCAGGCGGTTTTTGTTATTCATTGCATAACTGCGTTTGTCGCTTGAAAAATTTGCTGTGCGCGTATTGGTAAGCTCTATGAAGCCCGGAACGCCTAAGGCATAGCGTGCTATAAGTGCTAGGTCGTAGGGCGTAGATTGATGGTTGCCGGCATCCAAGCCGTTTGGCGTTTCAAAAATGGTGTTGGTTGCGCCAAGCTCGTGGGCCTTTGCGGTCATTTCCTTGCAAAATGCATTTACAGAACCGGAAAGATGTTCCGCAATGGCCACTGCCGCGTCGTTAGAAGATTCCAGCATGAGTGCCAGCATCAAATCCCCAAGACGGATTTTTTCCCCCGTGCTAAGGAACATTTTCATGCGGGGTGCCGCGGCGGCTTTCGATGATACGGTTACGGTTTCGTTTAGGCGGCCGCTTTCTAAGGCTAATATAGCAGTCATTATTTTTGTTGTGCTTGCCATTGCCAAGGGTTTGTGTTCGTGTTTACCCCACAAAACGCGCCCTGTTTCTGCGTCCAGTAAAACGGCACCCAGTGCGTTTACGGAAGGGATTTCTATGGTTGCTGCAAAAACAGAGGTGGATAAAGTCGTGGATATTGTTAAAAATATAAAAAGCGGTGCCAGAAATTTTTTCATATTAATTGCGCCTCCATGATGTATAGCGGTTTAAATTCAAAACCGTCTTGTATGCTATAGCATAAACCGCTGAATTTAGGAAAGTCCTTTTAAATTAAGAACGGACATAAAGCCCGTTCTTAATTTAAAAGACTATAATTACTATGTAGTGTGTGCGATTTTTGCGGTATCATGCAAAAATCAAAAAATTCCTCTTGCAAACCATCATACATATGTGATATAGTAGCCCTTGCGCAACACGAGAGCGAATAGCTCAGCTGGATAGAGCGTCTGACTACGGATCAGAAGGTCGAGGGTTCAAATCCTTTTTCGCTCGAATAGTAAAGCCCTGCATTTTCAATGAATGCGGGGCTTTTTATGTTAGTGTGGTAATCGAGTTTAGTAAAGTGCAGTTACCACACCAATTGAGAAGGCTTACGTTTTATCCACCAATCTCCCCAAGCAACTCACTAATCTGCCTAATCTTCCACGCGCCGCCATCATCTTCTTTTGGCGGGTCTTCTTTAAACCCGCGAATAGTAATATGTGGTGCATCACCCATGGTAAACAGCAGGCGCGTCGGGTTTTTCATGATTACTTCCGTTAGCTTATCCAGGTCAACTTGTGCGTCTGTGCGGAAAGCTATGACTGTGTTAAGCCCTTTTTGCGCAATAGTAGTGACGCCAAGCTTTCTGGCTGTTGCTTTCATGAGTGCCACGTCCAGCAGGTTAACCACCGGCGGCGGCAGGCTGCCGAAACGGTCTTCAATTTCCTCTTGCACATCGTAATAATCTTGCTGGTTGTTTATCAGTGAGATTTTTTTGTATATTTCCAGCTTCTGTTGTTCGTCTGATATCAGGCGTGCGGGGATATGCGCGTCTACACTGATTTCTATGCTAATTTCGCGCTGTGTTTCCACCGGCTTGCCTTTTATTTGGCTAACGGCCTCCGCCAAAAGCTTGCAGTACATATCGTAGCCCACCAAGTCCATTTGGCCATGCTGCTCTGCGCCAAGCAGGTTGCCTGCGCCGCGTATTTCAAGGTCGCGCATGGCAATTTTGAAGCCCGCGCCAAATTCCGTAAATTCACGTATGGTTTGCAGGCGTTTTTCCGCTTCTTCCCTTAAAACCTTGTCGCGGCGGTACATAAGGTACGCATATGCCAAACGGCTGCTGCGGCCAACGCGCCCGCGTAGCTGGTAAAGCTGGCTTAGCCCCATGTGGTCTGCGTTTTGGATAATCATTGTGTTGGCGTTGGGGATATCCAGGCCGGTTTCGATGATGGTGGTGCAAACCAGCACGTCTATGTCCCCCTCCACAAAGTCATGCATGATATTTTCCAGTTCCGTCTCGCTCATTTGCCCATGTGCGAAAGAAACTCGCGCCTGCGGCACAAGCTGCTGCACACGCATTGCTTCTTCCGCAATATTGCGGACACGGTTGTGCAAGTAGTAAACCTGTCCGCCCCGCGCCAACTCCCGGTTTATGGCATCACGCACAAATTCTTGGTTGTACTCCATGACGTAGGTTTGCACGGGCTGGCGCGCTTCCGGCGGTTCGTCCAGGATACTCATGTCGCGTATGCCGGTGAGACTAAAGTGCAAGGTACGCGGAATGGGCGTTGCCGTTAGGGTGAGCACATCTACATTGGCGCGCATTTCCTTCAGCTTTTCTTTATGCCCCACGCCAAAACGCTGTTCTTCGTCCACGATAACTAAGCCCAAATCCTTAAATTTAACGTCCTTGGACAAGAGCCTGTGGGTGCCTATGACGATGTCGGTTGCGCCTTTTTCCAGGTTTTCCAGTGTCTTTTTCTGCTCCTTTTTTGTTTGAAAGCGGGAAAGCCGCTCGACGGTCATAGGGTATGCTTTCATGCGGGAAGAAAATGTTTTATAGTGCTGCTCTGCCAAAATAGTTGTGGGCACAAGGTACGCTACCTGTTTGCCGTCCTGTACGGCCTTGAAGGCCGCGCGGATTGCAATTTCCGTTTTACCATAGCCCACATCGCCGCAGATGAGCCTGTCCATCACGCGTTTAGACTCCATGTCGCGTTTTACGTCTTCTATGGCAGATATTTGGTCATCGGTTTCCGTATATGGGAAGTTCGCTTCAAATTCCTGCTGCCAGACGGTGTCTTGCCCAAAGGTGAAAGCCTGTGCCGCTTGGCGTTTTGCGTACAGGGCAATGAGGTCTTCTGCCAGAATTTCCACGGCTTTGCGCGCCTTTGCTTTTGCGCGCGCCCAGTCTGCGCCGCCAAGCTTGGACAGCCTTGCTTCCGTTTTGCCTCCGATATATTTTTGGATTAACTCCATTTGCGAAGTTTGCACATATATATGCCCGCCGTCGGAGTATTCCAGCTTCAAATAATCGCGGCTGTGTCCGTCGCTGGTTACTTGCTCTATTCCGCGGAAAATGCCTATGCCGTGGTTGTCGTGAACGATATAGTCGCCAACACGCAGGTCTGTAAAGTGGTTGATTTTTTCCACGTTTTTATCTCTGCGGTGCTTGCGTCTTTTCTTTTTTTCTGCGGTAAAAAGCTCTTTGTCGGTTATGACTGCCAGTTTGATACCGGGGTATTCAAACCCGGCGGAAAGCGTGCCGCGGGTTACGGTTACAAGGTTTGGAACAAGGTTTGCGCCCTGCAAAGTTTCTGTAAAACGGGCGAGAATATCAAGGTCATTGATGGCTTGGGTAAGCTGCTGCCCATGTCGGCGTGATCCCGCCAGAATCGCAACCAAGTAGCCTTTTTCAAATATTGGGCGATATCCTGTTTTAACTCCGATGGCTTGTGGCGCAGTGGCATACAAGAACGCGCTGGTACAGGAATTTCCGTAGGGTTTGCAAACTCTGTAAGCTTCCCGGACATGGACGAAAACAGCATGCGGTGGAATTTTTGCGTATGGTGTAAAACTTGCGCCCATGGCATCATTACATCAACTTGCTGTGGCAGTAGCCGTCCGGCCTCTAGGCGATGGCTGATGCTTTCGTTGTACTCGGTTTGCACCGTATCCATGTGTATGGCGATGGGGTTTGGGTCGTCGAAGAATATGATGGTATTGTCGGGTAGGTAGTCCAGCAGATTGGTGTCTTCTTCGTAAAAGAACGGCAGAAAGGCGTCCGCACTAGCGCAGTGAGTGGAGCGAACGTTCCCCGCGCTAACTGCGCCTAGTTCTTCGCTCCAGTTTTCCAAGGTGAAGTCGATGGTATTTTGCAAGGTTACGGCTTCTTTTGCCATGCCTTTTTTTCGCAAAGCGGCGCATTGTTCGGTGGTGGCGGTTCGTATTTTTTCTATGGCAGAGCGCAAACGGGATTTGCTGAATACCAGCTCGCGCACGGGGTAAATTTCAAATGCGCTCGCATTTTCTACCGACCGCTGGGAAAGCGCGTCTATAATGCGGATAGAGTCCACATCGTCGCCAAAAAATTCTACACGCAGGGCTTGGCCTTCAATTAATGGGGCGCTGCCCCAAGCCCCGCCATTCCGCAGGGAATGAATCCCTGCTACACTTCCTTCGGGAAGCGGCGTAGCCGCTTTTTTATTAGGCAAATTGTACTGCCCAACGGCGGGATAGATATCCAAAATACCGCCGCGCAGCGCGAACTGTCCCGGCCCTTCGGCTAGGCTGCTGCGTTCGTAGCCCATTTGTACGAGTTTGCGCATTAACATTTCAGGCTCGCAAATATCACCTATGGATAGGCTCATGCGATATCTATGGAAAGTTTCCGGCGGTGTCATGCGGTCCAGCAGGGCCTCCGCAGACAGGATTACTATTGGCGGTGTGGCGTCTGCGTCATGACTAACGCGATGCAGCTTGTCCAAAACTTTTAACCGCTGTTTTGTAATGTCTACGCTTTTTACGTCTGCGGCGTAGAAAATCAGGTCGCGGCTGGGGTAGAAATGGCAGGCATCGCGGAAAAAATAGTACATGTCTTCATAAATCTCTTTTGCTTTTAGCTCGGACGGAGCGATAATCAGCGCAGGAGTGCGCTGCTCGCTTAAAACGCCTGACGTCAGGTGCCATTTTTGCGCGGCAACAACACCGCTTGCCCATATGGTTTGCGGTGTGGCGTTGGACAGGGCGTTGACTATGCGGTGGTAGCTTTCCTGCTCGCGTAGAGGGGAGAGTAGTGCGTGTTGGTTAGTCCGGTTTGCTGTCATTGGCTTTCTTCCTTTTTAAATACAGCTTTTATGGTTTGCAGAATGGTTGCTTTTTGCTTGGGTTGGTTTTCAGTACCATCTTGCGGGGGCTTTTCTTTTTGTTTTGGCGGCTTTGGCGGTGTCATTTTCTTATTATACTTATTCATTGCGGAAATGGTACCTTCTTTAATGATAAGCTCCGCCGCATCGCCGGCCTTTGTTACGCCCTGTATCATGTCGTCCCATTCTTCCTTTAAAAAGCGGCTTAAAACATAATCGGAAAGTGTCCAGCTTGGCGGTTTACTGCCCACGCCTATGCGTACGCGAGGGAATTCGTCCGTTTTAAGCTGAGCGATGATATTTATCATACCTTTTTGCCCGGCGGCGCTGCCTCTTTCGCGCACGCGAATATCCCCTACAGGAAGGTTCACATCGTCGTATAACACAATCATTTCCAGTGGGGTGAGTTTATAAAAGTGCAAAATTTTGCGAACAGCTTCACCGCTAAGGTTCATGTATGTCATAGGCTGAACAAGTATTACGGGTTTACCCGCAATGCGTCCTTCGCCTATAAATGCGCGGAAACGTTGGTTGTTTTTCATTGTAATATTGTGGTCGTAGCAAAGCTTATCTATGGTTTCGAAACCGATATTGTGGCGTGTGCCTTTGTACTTGCTGCCCGGGTTGCCAAGGCCTATGATCGCTTGCATGTGTGTACACTCTTTTCGTTTGGTTTTTGTAGCATATGTACTATATGTAAAGTTGAGGGAAAAATCAACTGTAGAAGCATTTTGGATTGAACGAATTAGTGATTTGACAAATTCAGTTGGTGATAAAATATCACCAACTGAATTTATCAAATCCTCTCCTGACCAAATTTCCGGCTTGACACAGCATACACGGCGATGTAGCATACAAGCAAAGTTTAATGATATCAATGTCAAAAGGATGGTTCTGGTGAAAACAATCACACTGGTACTTGGCGTAATAGGCGCAGACGTACACGCAGTAGGCAATAAAATTTTAGACTACGTATACACGCAGGCAGGGTTTAAAGTAGTGAATTTAGGCGTTATGGTTTCTCAAAAAGAATTTGTGGAAGCGGCAGTGGAATCCGCCGCGGATGTAATTGTCGTTTCGTCTTTGTATGGCCATGGCGAAATAGATTGCAAAGGCTTGCGGCAAAAATGCGACGAAGCCGGCCTTGCCGGGATAAAATTATACGCCGGTGGCAATCTTGTTGTAGGCAAGCAAGATTTTGCGGAAGTAGAAAAGCTATTCCTGGATATGGGCTTTGACAGGGTGTATCCGCCGGGAACAGACCCGCAGTTGAGTATCGAGCATATTAAGCTTGATGTTGGAGTGTAAATGTATGGTTGATATAATTAATTTTGAAAACGTGCCAGTAGCTTGGGGTATAGTTTACGGTGGTAATGCCGGTGCAAAAGAAGCCGTTGTCTTTGATGATGCAGTATGGATGATAAAGTACCCAAAGACCACCAGAGATTTAGTTAATCCGCAAATATCATACACGACAAGCCCATTGAGTGAATATGTTGGCTCAAAGGTTTATGAAATTTTGGATATTCCGGTACACGAAACTATGCTTGGCATACGTAAAAACAAGATTGTAGTTGCCTGCAAAGATTTTACAGAGAGAAAGACAACATGGCTTTTGCCATTTCACGATTTGAAAAACAGCTTTATGTCAAGCGATTTGGAATCTTACTCCGGCACCGGTTCGGAAACTTTGATGGATGAGGTGCTTGATACCATCAAAGGTCAAGCGTATTTAGCTTCTATTGACGGTGTAGCAGAACGATTTTGGGATATGTTCGTAGTAGATGCTTTCATTGGAAACAACGACCGCAACAATGGCAACTGGGGGCTTTTGCTAAACCAATCGAAAGATGAAATGTCGCTTGCTCCCGTATTTGACAATGGCAACGCCTTTTTTAACAAAAGAAGCCTGGCGCAAATGGAAAAACGGATAAATGACCCTGTTTCATTAGCAAATGATGCATACAAAAACTCAAAATGTGCCTATAAGTACACCGGTGCGGATAACGAAGGGCACCATATCAACCCTTTTAATTATATCGAAAAAACATCGGACAAAGACTGCAAAAAAGCAGTTTTGCGGTTTTTAGATAAAATTAAAATGCGTGAGATACATGCGCTAATCAAATCCATTCCGGAAAGTATAGGTAACCTTGGCGTAATGCCCGAGATTCAAAAAAAGTTTTATCTTAGGCTTATGGAACTAAGGCTCGAAAAATTACAGGAATATTCCACCAATTGGGGTTAAATTGTATGATACTTTGTGTAGACTTCGGCTCCACATTCACAAAACTCACCGCTATCGACTACGATACCGGTGAAATTATAGCATTCGCGCGGGCGTTCACCACAATAGATCACAATGTAATGGAAGGTTTCAACCTTGCCCTTGACGAAATCGAGCATCAATGCGGTGAACGCAATTTTGACATCCGCCTAGCCGCAAGTTCTGCCGCCGGCGGGCTAAAAATGGTGTCCAGCGGCTTGGTGCCGGACTTGACAGCCAAGGCATCACGCTTGGCGGCGGCCAGCGCGGGGGCCAAGGTGCTGAAAACCTATTCCTACGAACTCACTGTAAGTGACACAGATGAAATCGCCCATATATCACCGGATATTATTTTGCTAAGCGGCGGTATAGACGGCGGCAACAAAGATGTGTTGCTGCGCAACGCCGCAAGCATCGCCCAAATATCCGGGGATTTTTGTGTGATTATCGCGGGTAACCGTGCCGCCGCAGACGAAGCCAACAGGCTTGTATTGGCGGGCGGCAAGCGTACTGTTGTATGTGAAAATGTAATGCCGCAATTTGGCAAGCTTAATATCGAACCCGCCAAAACCGCAATTCGTGACTTGTTTATCCAAAACATCATATCGGCTAAAGGGCTGGACGAAGCCCAGCGGTTTATGTCTGCCGAAATTATCCCCACGCCGCTGGCCGTTTTCGAAGCGGCAAAACTGCTTAGCGAAGGTATAAACGACGAAAACGGCTTTGAAGAAGGCCTTGGCGCACTCATGGTTTTTGACTTAGGCGGCGCGACTACAGATGTGTATTCTATGGCAGACGGTTTGCCCAAAAACCCGCAAGTATATGTGCAAGGGCTGGTAGAGCCTTTTGCCAAGCGTACGGTAGAGGGTGATATTGGTATGCGTTATTCGCTGCTGCCAATGCTGGAAGCGATAGCTGCCGAAGCAAAACATCACTTTTACGACACATACGGTATATCGAAGGAAGATGTAATGGCATGGCAAAAGATATGTATGGCCAACCCTTCGGCATTGCCAATTGGAGCATATGAGGGGTATAAGCAAGTTGAACAAGCCCTGGCATCCGAGGCGGTGCGTCTATCCGCCGCACGGCATGTAGGCTATTACGAAACCACATACACGCCCATGGGCGAGACAATTATCCAAACCGGCAAAGATTTAACCCAGACAAAATACGTAATCGGCACCGGCGGGGCAATTATAGGCGCAAGCGCACCGGCGGAAATTTTGCGCGCGGCGGTTTACAGTCCACGGGATACTAACCTGCTAAAGCCGCAAAACCCGCAGTTATTGTTAGATAAGGAATATTGCTTTTCTGCTATGGGATTGCTGGCGCAAAAATTCCCACGGCTTGCGTTAAAAATGATGAAGCAAAAGTTTGTGGAGCTATAATAAGGAAGGTGAGTTATTTGTCAGACTCCAAGATATATAGGGATGGAGACAAACTGGTGAAAGTTTATTTGTCGGACCCTTACGAGTATGTGGAAAAAGCATACCAACGGCAGAAATTTGCACATGACGCGGGGCTGCCTGTCCCTGCCGTGTTTGGGATAAAAAAGATAAGCGAAACAGAAACGGCA